>X394_Przewalski_horse__coassemble_58_pt1 | contig 16923 bp, 15 predicted proteins | sample X394_Przewalski_horse__metabat2_high_PE_006 | metagenome-assembled genome bin X394_Przewalski_horse
GTCATTTTTATATATTGTTCAATTTCCGGTAGAATATTTTTTTCAATTTCCACAATTTCTTTTCTGGCGGCAGTAATTTCTTTGGGAGGTCCTCCACCAAGTTTTCCATTTTCCCTGCTGGAATTTTTCTTTGCATTACTGGTAGATTTTCCATTGTATAAATAAAGAGATTCAATCCAGAATTTCAGAGATTTTAATCTTTGTCCCATTTCAAATTGAATATCCATTAATTCCCGGTTATCCAATTCTTTGGCCATAGATTCCAGATTATTCTGCAAACGATTTAATTCATTAATTTCAAGAAAGATATTTTCAGTTTTTCTAGACATGAAGAAATTATAACCTAAAGCATTAGGTTTTTCAATTAATAATATTAATTGTTTACTGCAATAGAATTGTTTTCTTTAAAAAGTAATTCTGTTCCGTATTTGCAGATAAAAGATGTAAGAATATAAAAAACACCAAGAGAAATATTAAAAAGAATCTTCATATCAATAAAATAATATTCATGAGAAACAGCTTCAAACAAGAGTTTTACTGCATAATCACAACTAGCTCCAATAAATGGAACAACAATCTGCAAAATACCTAAAGTCATAAGTTCTTTTGAAAGTTTAGTTGTAAATGGATGTCCAGTTTCCAGCTGCTTTCTAAAATAATGTGAAGATAATCCACTTAAAAATCCAAGCCACGAAAAGAAAATAATTGTACTTGTTAAAACGTAATACAAACCGTAAACAGAATAATTCTGATATACCCGAAACATTTGAATATATTCGTATATTTTCTGGAAATCCGAATTAGAATTTTTTACATAAATAATCAAAGCAAGACAAATGGCAATCATTATAAGACTGAATGCTACAATAACATCACTGATTGCACGACCAATTTTTGATACAGTTTGAATAATTACTAAAGTTTTAGGTTTACTCATAAAATCTCTCTTTGATTAATAATAAACCAAATTTTCAAAAATAGCAAAGGGGGTGCGTAGGTTCGGGCAAATTTCAAGCCTGCACAAATTACATCATCGAAGAAAAAGATTCGCAATCCAGAACAAGAGAATTTGTCTGGCCTATGATGAGTTCTGTATATGGATATAATTACTTTTTTTATCATCACTATTCCCTCAAGAATTCTATAAAATTTCTTTTTTTACTATTGATTACAGTAAATAAATAATTTTTATGTTAGCGAACACTAACTACTTGACAATGTTAGTTAATACTAACTATACTTTACTCGTCTGTTAGTTGTTGCTAACAAGTATTCGCAAATTGCTCCTATTTAAGGGTACTTGTTAGCTTTTCATCTTAGTGTAACTTGGAGAAAAAAATGCCTATATATATGGCTCAAATCGGTGAAGAATATCTTGTAAAAAAAATCGGCGGTCTGGAAGAAACAAAACATCATCTTAAAAATCTTGGATTTGTTGTTGGCGCACAAGTTAGTGTTGTTGCATTTATGAACGGTAATGTAATTGTGCAGATCAAAGATGCACGGGTAGCAATCAGCAAAGAACTGGCAGGAAAAATAATTATATGAAAGGTAAAGCTAAAAAATTGCTCCGCGCAATTTTTTTTAACGCTTTGCTATAGAACACCGCGCGCTCTGGCCGGCGCGCTTACACAGGAGGAAATATGACATTAAAGGAAGTGAAACCGGGAACAACTGTAAAGGTTGTGAAAATTTCTGGCGAAGGCGCCATTAAGCGCAGAATTATGGACATGGGACTTACAAAAGGCGTAGAAGTTTTTGTAAGAAAAGTTGCTCCACTTGGAGATCCTGTTGAAGTCACAGTCAGAGGATATGAACTTTCGGTTCGTAAAGCTGATGCTGAATTAATTGAAATCGAGTCAAAATAGGAAGGTGAAGAAATGAAAATCGCACTTGCGGGAAATCCTAACGCGGGAAAAACAACATTATTTAATGCACTTACAGGTTCAAATCAGTTTGTTGGTAACTGGCCTGGAGTAACTGTAGAAAAGAAATCAGGTAAATTAAAAAATCACAAAGATGTAGAAATTATGGACTTGCCTGGAATCTATTCTTTGTCGCCTTATACTTTGGAAGAAGTTGTTTCCAGAAATTATCTTGTAAAAGAACGACCAGATGCCATTTTGAATATTATTGATGGTACAAACCTTGAACGAAACCTTTATCTTACAACTCAGCTTGTTGAACTTGGTATTCCAATGGTAATTGCCGTAAACATGATGGATGTTGTAAAGAAGAACGGGGACAAAATCCACCTGGCAGAAATGTCTAAAGTGCTTGGCTGCCCAGTTTATGAAATTTCTGCTCTTAAAAACAAAGGCTGTATGGAAGCTGCCGAAGCTGCAGTAAAAGCTGCGGAATCTAAAAAAGCTATGAAATATCAGCACAGATTTGAGTCTTGTGTAGAACATGCCCTGGCTCATATTGAAGAAGCAGTAATTCACGATTTACCAGAAGAAAAACAGCGATGGTATTCTGTAAAGCTTTTTGAACGGGATTCTAAAGTTGTAGAACAGCTTAAAGAAGCAGAAGGAATTACAGTGGGGACAGACCTCCTTTCTCACATTGAGGCTGATATTAAAGCGTGTGAAAAAGAACTTGATGACGATGCAGAATCAATTATTACTGCTGAACGCTACAAATATATTGAATCAATTATTAAATCTTGTGTAACAAAGAAAAATAAAGCCAGCAAACTTACAACTTCCGATAAAATTGACCGTGTTGTAACAAACCGCTGGCTTGCCTTGCCAATTTTTGCTGTAGTAATGTTCCTGGTTTATTACATTTCTATGGTAACTGTTGGAGCTGCTGCTACAGACTGGGCAAATGACGGCTTGTTTGGGGACGGTTATCACTTATTTGGAATCGGAACTGGTGCTTACGAAGAAGCTTGCGAAGAATTTGGGGACACGGCTGCAATTCTTGAAGCTTACGAAAACGGCGAAGTTACTTATGTAATTCAGGATGAAGAAACTCTGGAACTTTCTGACCCAATTGAATTTACAGAAGAAGATGTTGCCACAGCAAACGAAATGGTAGAAAAGTACGGCGAAGAAGGCCCTAGCCCAGAAGATTTTGGAGTTTGGGTTCCAGGTGTTCCAGCTTTGATTGAGCCTGCTCTTGATGCAATTGGTTGTGCCGACTGGCTTAAAGGCTTGATTCTTGACGGAATTGTTGCAGGTGTTGGTGCAGTACTTGGCTTTGTTCCACAGATGCTGGTTCTGTTCCTGTTGCTTGCATTCCTTGAAGCTTGTGGTTACATGGCTCGTATTGCCTTTATTATGGACCGGGTTTTCCGTCGCTTTGGACTTTCGGGAAAATCATTTATTCCTATGCTTGTAGGAACTGGTTGTGGAATTCCTGGTATTATGGCAAGCCGTACAATCGAAAGTGACCGTGACCGCAAAATGACAATCATGACAACAACTTTCATTCCTTGTGGTGCAAAAACACCATTTATTGCCATGGTTGCCGGAGCAATTTTCGGCGGTTCTGCCTGGGTTGCAACTTCTGCATACTTCATTGGTATTGCAGCAATCCTTTGTTCTGGAATCATGCTTAAAAAAACAAAAATGTTTGCCGGCGATGTGGCTCCATTCGTAATGGAACTCCCTGCATACCACTGGCCAACAATCGGTAACCTCCTGTGCTCAATGTGGGAACGAGGCTGGTCATTTATTAAAAAAGCCGGAACAATCATTCTTCTTTCTACAATTGTAATCTGGTTCCTTTCATTCTTTGGATGGACAGACGGCACATTCGGAATGTTAGAAGAAGATCAGATGGACTGTTCAATTCTTGCTTATTTTGGTCGTGGACTCTGCTGGCTTTTCCAGCCTCTTGGATGGGGTAACTGGCAGGCAACAGTTGCCGCAATTACAGGTCTTGTGGCAAAGGAAAACATTGTTGGTACAATGGGAATCCTTTACGGCGGAACAGAAGCTTATGCAAATATGGCAGCTGTATTCACTGGCGTAACAGGTATGTCATTCCTTATTTTCAACCTTCTTTGTGCTCCTTGTTTTGCCGCAATGGGTGCCATCAAACGGGAAATGAATAATAGAAAATGGTTCTGGTTTGCCATCGGTTATGAATGTGGATTTGCCTATGTAATTTCCTTTATCGTAAATCAGATTGGAAGCCTTTGTACTGGTGCCGTAAGTGGAGTTGGCGGAATCATCGAAGTAATTTTAGGCTTCGTAGTTTTAGCCGGATTGATATATATGGTTTGTAGAAAGGATAAATATAGAAAATAGATATATAGCCGCTATTCGAGTGTGTAAAGGCATGCTTCGCTAAAAACCTTGACACACTAGTTTGCCGGTTATCCCTAAGGAGGATATAACCGTCATGGGAACTGTAATTGTAGCTGTTGTTCTTTTTATAATTGTAACTTTAATTGTAAAATCACTTTGCAAAAAATATTTAAAAGCCAAAAAATCTGGAACCTGCTGCTGCTGCGGTTGTTCAGGCTGTTGCGGCGGTGCGTGCAAAAAATAAATTTAAATAAAGGTTTAAACTGAACGGCAGAAATAGCGCCGTCCAGTTTAACTTGAGTTTTTAGCAAAAACTCTGTTTATATACATGTCCGCTTCCGCGGACGGTTTTATAAATCCTCGGAAGTTGAAACTTCCTGCGGTTTATAAAATTAAGGAACTATTCCCTCAAAAATTCTATAAACCTTGTTGTTGCTGTATTCATAGGAATATTTTTCTTCCAGGCAACAACAGTTCTGGCTGTTAGTTCTGGTTTTAATTTCAGGACTTTAATTCCAGAAAAACTATTTATAAGTTCAGTTTCTACGGTCAGGGCAGTCCCTACACCTTTTGAAACCATGACTGCTGTATTGGAATTAAGATTGTGGATTGCCACTGTATTAAGCTTTGTAATGTCTTTTCCAAACCAGGCAGAAAGTTCATTTTTTATGTTGTTTCTTCGGGGAAGAATTATTTTTTCTTCCAGCAAATCTGAGGGTTCTATAAAATTTTTTTTTGCAAGTCTGGAATCCGGCTGGGTAAGAACACACCAGTTTTCCGTTACAGGTAGCCTGAAATAATCATATCGTTCAATTTCTATGGGCTCCAATAAAATTCCAATGTCCAGTAGGCCTTTGTCCATCTGATCTTTTATAGTGTCGCTTGTGGCGGTGTTGAAGTCAAAGAAAACCTTTGGATGAAATTTCTGAAATTCTGCCATTTTTTCACATACAAAATCCACTGACTTAAGTTCACCGCCTCCAATGGTCACAGTTCCTTCCAACTCCTGAGAATCCTGTGAGATTTCTTCTTCTGTTATGTTAATAAGAGAAAGAATTTCTTCCGCCCGTCTTTTGAATAATATACCTTCTTTTGTCAGAGTGATTTTTCGTGGCCCCCGTTCAAATAAAACTACACCCAAATCTTTTTCCAGATCAGAAATCTGACGGCTTACGGTTGGCTGGGTTACATGAAGCACTTCACAGGCTGCGGTTATGGATTCTTCATTTGCAATGGCCAGGAAATATGTTAAAACTTGAAAATTCAATCTCATAAATCGATTATAGCATAAATATAGAAAAAAGGCATAGAAAACCATTTGAAATAAGTATTTGCTATATCAGACTGCGAAAAATATAATTCTTAATGAAGATACTGGAGGAATATTATGAAAAAAACTTTTCTTACACTTTTAATCGGAGGTCTTTTAATGACATCAACTTATGCAAAATCGGTCGTATGCTATTTCAGCTGCACAGGAAACACTAAGGCACTGGCAGAAACTACCGCAAAAGCATTGAATGCAGACCTTTATGAAATTGTTCCAGAAGTTGCATACACGTCGGCAGATATAGACTGGCATGATTCAAAAAGCCGCTCGTCAAAAGAATCCAACGACAATAAAAGCCGCCCTGCAATTAAGACCTTGAAACAAGTTCAGGGTGACGGGAAAAATTTTGCTTTATCTAAATATGACACAGTTGTTCTGGCATTTCCAATCTGGTGGAACTCGGCTCCAAAAATTATGTGGACTTTTGTTGAACAGAATGATTTAAGCGGAAAAACAGTTGTAGCACTCTGCACAAGCGGCGGAAGCGGAATCAGCGGTGCAGAAAAAGATTTGAAGGCTCATGCATCAAAAACTACAGTCTGGAAAAAAGGCGAACGATTCTACGCAAACACAAGTGAAGCTGAATTGAAGAAATATTTTGAAAAGGTTTTGAAATAGTCGAGGTTTAAAATGGCGATTACTGTAAATCTCTATTACACTGGCGAAAACGGAAATGCACGGAAATTTGCCGAGGAAATGCTTTCTTCTGGAACTGTCCAAAAAATTCGTGAAGAAAAAGGCAACCTGAAATATGAATATTTTTTTCCGGTGGAAGATTCAGAGACAGTTCTTTTAATCGACTCTTGGAAAAATCAGGAGGCAATTGATGAACATCACAAATCACCAATGATGCAAAAAATTATTGAACTTCGTGAAAAATACAACCTTCATATGAAAATTGAACGCTACAAAAGTGATGACCAGATTCCTGAAAAGGACAAATCATTTATCAGAAAATAAAAATGCAGTATTAATTCCAACCAGATGAGGATTCTATGACAAAAACAAAACTTACAAAAATCATTGTTGATATTCTCATGTATTTTGACTTTATCTTCCTGATGAGTCATGGAACTGTGCGAAATCTGGGTTGGCATGCTTATGCCGGAATGGCACTTTTTGCGTTGTTTGTAGGTCATCACTGCGATTTACTCAATTCTGGCGGACCGTTCATTTAATGAGTACAAGCTGGGTTTACATGATTATGAGCTTTCATCTGGCACTGCATGTTCATTCGCCTCTTAAAAAACTGGATGGAAAAGCAGCAGCACAAAAATGCAGTATTCTTCTATACACACTTGTGATTCTTGCCGGATGTTTTGCATTCTACAAAACTCAAATTTACTACTATCTCTTTTAATATCGGTAACTGGAAAATGGCTGCTCCTAATATTACAGTTTCATGCCTTGAATATATGGGAATTACAGCAGGCGTTATTAGTGTTTATCATATGATTAGGCGCCTCCTTGTGTAGAGCCGCCAGCACCTAACCTTTAAATTATACTAAAGCGTGTTTCTGCCATCTTTTACTTTTCCATCGTAAAAGCATAACAATTCCACGAGTAGTTTCATCTGTACCAATTGCAAGCCAGAAACCAATTAATCCTAAATGGCAAACTATACCTAAAAGATAACTTCCTAAAACCAGAATTACCCAGTTAGAAAAAATTGCATATAAAACCGGGAATTTTATATCCCCTGCACCTTTCAATGCACCAACATAAACCAGATTAAAGGTTCGGCCAAATTCAATATACGCTGAATATATAAGCAATGTTCTTACCAGAGAACTAACTTCTTCAATTTCAACAAACCAGCTGACAATAGGTTTACTAAAGATATTTACAATTACAATCATACCCATAGAAACTGCCAGAGCCACCAGCTGGTAAAGCATAATTTTTTTATAGGCAACATCACTTTGTTTTGCACCAACCAAATAACCTGCTTTAATCTGAGTTGCATTACCAATAGAAACTGCAACAGCAAAAACATATCTTACAATTGTCTGACAATAAACCTGAGCAGACATTGCATATGTTCCTAAGGTACTAATCATTGCCATAACAACAATATTTGCAACGTTGTAAGAAAGACTTTCACCAGCAGTAGGAACACCAACTTTAAGAATCATTCTAAAACTGTTTCCAGGAACCTTAAAAATTCCCTTGAAACTAAAATAAACATCTTTTCTTCGTTTAATAAAATAAGCAAACAAAATGCAGGAAACAAGAGATGCAACTCCAGATGCCGCTGCAACACCGTAAACTCCAAATACAGGTAAACCAAACCATCCATAAAGGGACAGAGCATTTCCAACAACATTTATAATATTTGCCACAATAGAAACAATCATTGCTTCAGATGTGTGGCCATAACTTCGGAGAATTGCTCCCTGTAAAAGACTAAAACCGTTAAAGAAACAGAAAATTCCACCATAAACAACAAAATACTGCCAGGCAAAAGTTCTAACATCATCTTCAAGCGTATAACAACTTAATAAAGGACTGGTTCCAAAAATAACAAGAACTGTAATAAAAATCGAAGCAATCAGCATCATTACAAAACTTGCCTGTGCTATATGATTCAAACTAGACTTTTCTTTCTGAGCTCCATTGTATTGAGCAAGAACAATTGAACACCCGGTTCCAATTACAGAAAAAACAAGATTTAAAAAGAAAACATATTGAGATACAAGACCAACAGCAGCTACTGCAGAATTACTATAGGAGCTCAACATTAAAGTATCTACTGAGGAAACAAGAATTCTCATTATCTGTTCCATTGCAATTGGCAATGTAAGACTAAACATTGGTAAAGCACCACGATTTCTTTTATTTTCCATTTATATTCCTCAGCCAATAGAATAACGAGAATTCATTAAATGTTCATTAGGAATTTTACTGATATAATTAGCTCTGATGCTTAAACATTTTTTTCCAGTAAATCAAAATCATACCAATTGTAAATACAAAAGCAAGAATATCACTTACTGGACCTGTCCAAAGAACTCCATCAATTCCCATGTATATAGGGAGTAAAATTGTTACTGGCAGCTGGAAAATTATCTGTTTTGAAAGAGATGCTAAAGAAGCTTGAACCGGATATCCTAAAGACTGGAAGAAAATACCACTCATAATCTGAATTCCAGCAAGAGGAATAAGCATTAAATAAATTTTCATACATTTAACTGCAAATTCATTATACAAATCACTTTCGCTTCCAAAAATGCTTATAATTGCCATTGGCTTAAATTGGGCAAGAAGGAATGCAATTGTACAAATAATTGTAGAAATTACTGCTACCAATTTAAAAGTTTTCTTTACACGATCATAACGGCCGCTTCCGTAGTTATATCCAAAAATTGGCTGAGCTCCTGCAGAAAGACCAATAACAATGCTCATTATAATAGAAAAAGTCTTCATTGTTATTCCAAGAGTTGTTAATGGAATAGAAGGACCATATTTAGAACGTTCACCATAATAAGTTAAAATATTGTTTCTTAATGCAATAGCAAAAACCAATGCAAACTGAGAAATAAAACTGGAAATACCAAGTTTTGCTACTGCTCCTAAAGATTTAAAACATTTCTTAAAAACAAATCTGTTTAATTTAACACTCTTCATTCTTGTAGAAAAATACCACAAGTTAAGAATTGCATTTGCAGCCTGACCAAGAATTGTTGCCAGTGCAGCACCTTTTACTCCCCAGCCAAAAACAAAAATAAATAAAGGATCAAGAACAATATTAATTATTGTGCCAAGAAAAAGCCCAATCATATTAAAACGAGGATTTCCATCAGCACGAATAATACTTGAACCACCGGCACAAACTGCACAGAAAGGAAGACCTAAAGTGATAATAACACCATAATCAATTGCATATGGAAGAATTTCGTCAGAGGCACCAAACACAGAACACAAAGGCGCCATAAATATCAAATATAAAACTGCAGTTATAATACCAATGCCTAAAAATCCTATAATTCCGGCCATTGCACCTTTAGCTGCTTCATCCTGTTTTTTTTCGCCTAATTTAAGACTCATAAAAGCAGCTGCACCATCACCAAACAAAAGAGCAAAAGCCATTGCGAAAGTTGTCATTGGAAAAATAACAGAAGTTGCACAGTTACCAAGATACCCAACTCCACGGCCAATAAAAATCTGATCTACAATATTATAAAGAGAATTTACAACCATAGAAATAATTCCAGGAATTGCAAATTTTGCCAGAAGCTTGCCAATTCTCTCTGTCCCCAGAATATTTTCTTTTATTTCTGTATTTTCTTCAGCTTTTTCCATTTTTATTTCCTTTTTTTAATTACTTTTTTCTATAATAAACTATAAGAGTTTTCTTATGAAGCGGGATTATAGCATAAATTTTATTTACTAGTCACTCTTTTTAAAATACAATAATGATTAATAGAGAGGTTTTTATATGAAAAAACGTTTAAAACTTATTTTACCTTTAGCAATCATTTCATTGCAACTGTGTGTTAGTTGTGGTGCTCCAAAACCAGAAAAACTCATTCAGAATGGAGATTATGTAGGCGCCGTAGAACAACTTGCAAATCGTCTTACAAAGAAACCAGCAGACCAGGAATATGCTGATTTATTCATGAATATTTATTATCAGACTGTTGATCAGAGAATTCCAACAGCATCTGTAGATGAAATCTTTAATGAATATTTCCCTGGCTATAGTTCAAATCCAGCTGCAGTTCTTAGAAATGTAGCAGGAACTGTAGGATACGATACACCTCTTACAAACAATAACAATGTTATGTCTGCAATCAATCGTGCATCAAAAGCTGTTACTAACTTAAATGATCTTGTAAGAATGCAAAATGCAGTAATGACGATGCCACAGACAATTGGTAATGCAAAAAAAGGTCAGGTTTATACTGTAAAAAAATATGAACAGAATTTTGCCAGTCTTTACAATAGAGATGTTCGTTCTTTCGGAATGTTCTATTTCTACATGGGAGAAGCTCTTTATCCTGGAAATAATTTAAGACAGAGAAAAGAAATTCTTTCTTATTACACAACTGCAAATACTTATACAACAGATATTGGAAATCTTAGAACTCATGCAGCCGAAGTTTGTTATCAGACTGCAGAAGATTATATTTCCAGCAGCTATTCAATTGAAAATAAAAACGAAGCAATCAACTGGTACAATCAGGCATTAAAATGGTCTTCAAACTATAAAGACTGTCAGACAAAAATCTACAGAGCAAACTATGAAATTGCCATGACATATAAAGCTTCTGCAGAAACAATTTCTGATTATGAAACAGTTTTAAAATATCTTAATAATGCTGGATCATACAAAGATGCAGAAAATCAGAAAAAAGAAATCGCATATGCTCTTGCAATTACTTACAAAGAAGCTCACACATATTCTGATTATGAAAAAGCCGGAACTTACTTTAAACAGTTAGGAAATTATGAAAATGCTGCAAACGAAGCTCAGCTTTATGATTTCTATAAAAGACTTAATTCTTTATCAAAAACAGACAAATCAGGTATTGTTCAGTTAATTCAGGGAAGTGAATCTAACAACATTATGACAAGAACTTTAGATTCTTCAACAGAAATGTATACATACCTTAATGTAACAACAAAAGCAAGTGATATTCCTGTTTATTCAATTGTAAAAGACGGTTCAATTGCTCCTGGTACAATCATTGACGGTTCTTCAATTGTAACTGGTAATTACAGTGTTTTTGAATATGGAGACAGAAATCCTCTTAAATATAACCTTTCTGCAGGTACAACAACAAAATGGAATGTAGTTGAAGAAAGTGTAATTGAAAAACCAGCAACAAGATCTGCCCATAATGAAGTTGTAAGCGCAGCATATGATAAAACAAGAAAAATTGCTCCAATCACAACTGCTGAATATACACAGATTTTCTCGGATGAAGATCTTGAACTTGCTTTAGGAACTGGTTACGACAGAAATACCTTTACTTTAGGAAGAAATGTAAACTGGAACAATACAGTTTATCTTGTAAAAATTACACAGAAATACTACAAGGCAAATCTTGACTGGCAGTCAAAAAAGATGATGTCTTATGATTTCTTCTCAACAACAGGCAGCAACCCAGTTAAATCGACAAATCTTAAAACTGTTGCTCCATACTATATTGATGAAGTTACTTATGGTCGTGTAGGATACTTTGTTTTCTCAACAAAAATGATTCCTAAAGATTTTGAACTTAATATGAAAGATGTTGTTTCAAATGAAGCTAGAAGTTCAACAAAAGTTAATTCAGCAATCAGAGAATTTGAAAGTGAAAATACAACAATTTCTGCACTTTCTGTTGCTGAAAAAACATGGTCAATTTCTACTTTGGACAAATATTTTGCATGGATTAAAGCTGGTGCAGTAATGGATTTGGATGTTGATTCATTACCACCTATTTCTTTCAAAATCCGTTGTTTAAGCGACAATAGTTATGGAAATGTTATTAAAACTGGTAGATGTAAGATTGCAAATCCAAACTATGTTGAACAGTAGAAGATAATACAAGATTTGTACCTACTGATCGCATTAAAGACATTAATCCTATAGACACTACAAGAAAACCTATAGGAACTGTAATCAAACCAATCAACTAAAAATTAAATAGAAATTTTTATAAGGGCTGTCTTTTTAAGATGGCCCTTTTTTTGTTGACGGAGCATATTTTCACCGTATATTATTTTCTTATGCCAGAAAAAAAACGTTGTGTAATTGTTAGTGCCGCCGAAATCAAAAATTATTCAAAAATAAAATCTTATCTTTCAAAAAACGATTTTTTTATTTATTGCGATGGAGGTCTTAATCATCAGGAAAAACTTGGTTTTACTCCAGATTTGATTATAGGTGATTTTGACTCTTACAAAAAACCTGACACTTCTATAGAAATAATTGCCCTTCCTTGTGAAAAAGACGACACAGATACATTTTTTGCTGTAAAAGAAGCCTTAAACCGTGGCTTTAACGATTTTGTTTTTATTGGCTCAATTGGAAATCGTTTTGATCATTCTTTATGCAACATTTCAGCTTTAATGTATCTTTACCAAAAAAAAATTCCGGCCTTACTTTTAGACGATTATTCAGAAATAACAATTGCAGATAAAAATCCATCCAAAGTAAAAGATGAATTTGCATATTTTTCATTAATGAATATTGCAGGCGATGTAAAAGGGGTTACAATCACAAACGCTAAATATCCCCTTAAAAATGCAAAAATAAAAGCTTCCTATCAGTTTGGAATCAGTAATCAGGTTATTCCCGGTAAAGAAGCAATTATTACAATAAAAAAAGGAATTTTACTTTTGGTAAAAATCTGGAAATAAAATTGGCATTTGTCCAAAAAGAGGTTTTATGATTTTAGGAACATCATCACCATTAAAACACAACAGTCCTGAAGAATGGGCTCAAAAACATTTGTCGCTGGGACTTAAAGCAGTAAACTTTCCGGTAAATTATACAGCTGGAGAAGAAGTTTATATGGCTTATAAAAACGCAGCAGATAAAGCAGGTCTTGTAATTGCAGAAGTCGGAGTCTGGAAAAATACTCTGGCAGCCGACAAAACCGAACGCCAGAAATGGATTGATTATACTGTCGAACAATTAAAAATGGCAGATAAAATTGGAGCACTTTGCTGTGTAAATGTGGCAGGAACTCCCCACGGTCCAAGATGGGATGGTGGTTATAGAGAAAACTTCAGCGAAAAAACCTGGGGTGAAACAGTAGAAATGGTTCAGGAAATTATAGACCGGGCAAATCCTAAAACTGCAAAATATTCTATTGAATCAATGCCATGGATGGTTCCTTCAAATCCAGATGAATATTTAAAACTTATTCACGATGTTAACCGCAACGGATTTTCTGCCCATCTTGATATTGTAAATATGATTACAAGTCCAGAAAAATATTTCTTTAATGACAAATTCCTTAAAGAATGTTTTGAAAAACTTGACGGTCAGATTTTAAGCTGTCATTTAAAAGATATACGATTAAAAGAAGAATATACATTTCAACTGGAAGAATGTGCCTGTGGAAAAGGAAATCTTGATTTAAGGCTGTTTATGGATCTTGCCACAAAACAAAATCCACAAATGCCTATGATTATTGAACATCTGAATACAGACGAAGAATATTTAGAAAGTGTTAATTTTGTTCAGTCTTTACTTCAGTAGTAGTAGATATTTCAGTCGTTGAATATAACTTTCTTTTTTTGTACAAATAGCGGAACCAGGCGGTAATACCGGCAAGTGACCATACAACACCAACAGACCACCAGATTCCCCAAACTCCAATAAATGGAATCATTGTAAGAAGTATTGGTGCGGTAAAACGACCGATTACTTCTACAACTCCATTTAATAATGCAAAGAAAGCATCTCCAAGTCCATTTAAAACTCCCCGGACAACATAAATAATTCCAAGCATTATGTAGAAAATACTGGTTATTCTTAAAGCAGTTGCACCCATTGAAATAACTTCTGCATCACTTACAAATACGGCTGTAATCTGAGCACCAAAAATTTGAATAATTGGAACCATTACCGCAGTAAAGATTGCCATCATTATCATAGTTTTATGGTAACCTGAAATTACACGATCATATTTTTTAGCACCATAATTTTGACCGCTAAAAGTAGAAAGAGCAGCTGCTAAAGTCTGATATGGCTGATGAATTACCTGTTCAATTCGTCCTGTTGCAGTAAATGCAGCAACTGCTAAAGGACCAAAGTTATTTACAACTCTCTGCAAAGCCATACATGAAATTGCAATCATTGCAAATTGTAATGAAAGAGGAAGTCCAAGTTTTACAGTTTGAGCAATTACTTTTGTATTAAATGCAAGATCCTTTTTTGTCAGCTTAAAATATGGATTAAATAAAACCGCATATCCAAGACACAAAATATTTGAAACAAACTGAGAAATCAATGTTGCAAGTCCAGCACCAAAAATTCCCATTTTAAAAACGAATACCAAAAGAACATCAAGTCCAACATTTAAGAAGCAGGAGAATATCAGGAAAAATAATGGAGTGGTAGAATCACCAAGAGCTCTCATCATAGAAGAAACATAATTGTATATAGAAACAAAAAATAAGCCTACACTCATCAATCTTGTATATACAACTGCATCATGAATAATTTCTTCAGGAGTTCCTAGCAATCTTAAAAAAGCAGGAGCACAAATAAATGCCAGAGTTCCAATAACAAATGGCAGAATCACCATAATATAACCGGTATTTGCAATACAATTCTTAACCTGATTTATATCACCTTTACCAAAACTCTGGGAAACAATAATTCCACCACCAGAACCAAAACCATTACAGATGGCAAAAAAGAAGAAAGTTAGAGATGAAGTTGCCCCAATAGAAGCCAATGCTTCAGCTCCAAGAAACTGTCCAACAATAACAGAATCAGCAATGTTGTAAGCCTGCTGAAAAACATTTCCAATTAACATTGGAATCGAAAATAAAATAATAAGTTTGACAGGACTGCCCACTGTCATATTCTTTGAAGTATCAGCCATTTATCCTACACTCGCTTAAAAAAGCATTTCAAGGATATTTTAGGAATTTTACAGGTAAAAATATATAAAGAAATTTCGTAATAATAGTAAAAACCTCTATTGGCAAATTTCCAATTTTTTATTTTCTACTATCCCCTTCCGGCTTTTTTCATTTATAATCAATCATACACAGGTAAAAAATAACTATGGAACTAAAATCAAAATATCCTTCAAAACCATCTGAAATTTCAGATAATGCTTTTCGTTACGATTCTTTTTCAAACGGTAAAACTGTTTTTAATAAAAAGAAAAATCATCTTCCTGCCATGGGTTGGAACAGCTGGAATGCTTTTGGCAGCGGAAACACAGAAGCCTTAACAAAAACAATGGCAGACTGCATAGTAAATCTTGGACTTAATAAACTTGGTTATAAATTTGTAATTCTGGACGATGGTTGTTATAAATCAGAACGTATTCAGGAAAAACTCAGCAATGAAACTGTAAAATTTCCCGGGGGCTTTAAAAGTCTTTCCGACTACATTCACTCAAAAGGATTAAAATTTGGAATGTATAATGATATTGGCACAAATCTATGTGCCGGTGCAGAAGTCGGAACTTGTGGCCATGAAAAAACTGATGCTCAATCTTACATAAACTGGGGCGTTGATTTTCTTAAAATCGACAACTGTTATTATTTATGGGACAATGCAACTTTTTCAAATCCAGAAAATGCCCGATACGTTTTTGCTCCTGCAATTAAAAATATCCGTTTAATTGGAAAAAATTTCAATCAGCTTTTTTCTGCAGTACAAGATGGCAAACTTTCTGGTTGTGGCGGCATTATTTCAGAAGATCATGTAAAAAATATCGGAACTTTTGACGGAACAAATACAGGCACAACTCCAGTTGGTCCTATGAGCAGCGAATTGATTTTTCAGGTTTCAGTTCCTCAATCAGATAATTATAAAATCACAATCACCTATGCAACTGGAAAAGAAAACGGTATTGGTCAATGGCTGCAACTGGCAACGGAAAATAATTCAGAAATAAAATATTATTACGACGATTTTCTTCCTCCAACAGAAACCACTGGAACCTTTACAGAATCAAAAGAAATTGAAATCTTCTTAAAGGAAGGAAAAAATACAATCAGAATCATGAATCATCGGCGACAGGAAAATACCCTTTTATCTTATGCTGCAATGCTGGAAGGATTAAATTCCGCAAATCCAGATCATGATATTTATATTTCTCTTTGCGAATGGGGAAAAACTCAACCTCAAAACTGGGGATATAAAACCGGCGATTCCTGGCGTATTCTGAATGATATTACTTTTCAAGTTGGATCAGACGGAAATCCAGGTTTTGGAGAATGGAATAATCCGGGAACACAAAGTATAGCCTCACAATACAATAAAGCCGTTGTTATGGATGAATTTGCAGGTTTAACAAAAGGCTGGAATGATCCGGATATGCTGATGATTGGCATGAATGGTCTTACACTAACAATGAACAAAACTCATTTTGCCATGTGGTGTATGATGAATTCTCCTCTAATGCTGGGAATGGATTTGCGCCGCCTTACAAAAGGTGATGATTATTACAATATAATTTCAAACAAAGATTTAATTGACTTAAATCAGGATTCTCTTGGTATTCAGGCAAAAAGAATCTGGACAAGTTTTAAATGCAACGAAGCAGATAAAGAATATATTACAGACAACAACCGCTGGGACATTCTTGCAAAACCATTGTCAGACGGAAGCGTAGCAATAGCAGCTTTTAATTTAAGTGATTCCAGTTC
>X394_Przewalski_horse__coassemble_63_pt1 | contig 15647 bp, 10 predicted proteins | sample X394_Przewalski_horse__metabat2_high_PE_006 | metagenome-assembled genome bin X394_Przewalski_horse
TTCTGCAAGTTTTCCATCTTTTCCCATTTCTTCCAATGTTGCCCAAACCTTATCGCTAAGTGCAGCACCATCAGAATCCTTTCTGAAACCAATGCCATAACCTTCTTTAGCAAGTGATTCTGAAAGAACTTCAAGATCTAAATTTCCAACTGTAATTTCATATTCTGCTACAATACTGTCCATAACAATACCATCAACACCACCAACAGAAAGATCTGTTAAAGCTGTAAGGTAATCATCATATTTAACAACTTTTTTAACAGAAGCTTCAAAATCTGGATTATCAGCAATTGCTTCTTCTCCACTTGAACCAGCCTGTGTACCAATTGTTTTACCAGCTGCATCAGCGAGAGATTTTATATCACCGCCTTTTCTAACAACTAAAACCTGATCATTATTCAAATATGCAGGTGTAAATGACATCATCTGATTTCTTTCATCTGTAATTGTAAAACCATTCCAAATACAATCAATTGTTCCAGTAGAAAGTTCAATTTCTTTAGAATCCCAATCAATTGGTTTTGCACTGAATTCTAAATCAAGACGTTTACAAACTTCTTTTGCAAGATCAATATCATATCCTACAATTTCACCACCAGCTTCTGTATAACCCATTGGTGGGAATGAAGCATCCAAACCTAAAACAAATTTCTTTGATTCTACAGCTTTATCTTTTCCACAGCTTACCATAGAAAATAAAGATAATGCAGCAGCAACAACTAATACAACCTTTTTCATTTATATCTCCTTTCGGTTTTATTTTGCTTTTTTACAAAATTCTTTTAATTCATTTATCTGCAAACTTACCATTTCTGAAGCTGGACCACCTATAGTTTTTCGAACTTCAACACATGCCTTTGCAGGAATAAATGAATAAATATCTTCATCAATTAAATCTGAACAATCTTTCCAGACATCCATTGATAAATCTTCAAGTTCACAATTTTTTTCAATAGCATATCTGACTGCTTTTGCTGAAACCCCATGGGCAGTTCTGAAAGGCATACCTTTTTTTACAAGATAATCAGCAACATCAGTAGCATTTAAATATCCACCTTTACATGCATCTTCCATTTTATCTTTATTCCACTTTGCAGTTGAAATCATGTATGTAAATACTTTTAAACATGACATAACCGTATCAATAGAATCAAACAATGGTTCTTTATCTTCCTGCATATCTCTATCATATGCTAAAGGCAATGCTTTCATCATTGTCATTAATGCAAACTGATTTCCATAAACTTTTCCAGTTCTTCCTCTTATTAATTCAGCAAAATCTGGATTTTTTTTCTGAGGCATAATCGAAGAACCTGTAGACCATTTTTCGCTTAAATCAACAAAAGAAAATTCTGTTGTAGACCATAAAACAATTTCTTCACAAGCACGACTTAAATGCATCTGAATTAAACTTAAATCAGAAGCTACTTCAATACAATAATCTCTGTCAGAAACTGTATCTAAAGAATTCTGAGTAACACCTGAGAATCCAAGTAAATCTGCTTCATATTTACGATCCAATGGCAATCCACTACCAGCTAAAGCACAGGCACCAATTGGTGAATAATCAATTCTTTTTAATGCATCTTCTAAACGCTGCCAGTCTCTCTGCAACATCCATGCCCAGGCACAAACATGATGAGCCAATGTAACAGGTTGAGCATGCTGCATATGAGTAAAACCTGGAATTAATGTATTTTTATTTTGTTCTGCAATTTGAGTTAATGCGTCTATTAAAGTTAAAATCGAGTTTTGTACATCTGGAATTGCTCTTTTTAAATATAATCTTTCGTCTAAAGCAATCTGATCATTTCTACTTCTTCCAGTATGTACTTTTTTTCCAGATTCTCCAATTCTATCAGTCAAAGTTGCTTCAATAAATGAATGGATATCTTCGGCAGAATAATCTATTTTCAAAGAACCATTTTCCAGGTCTTTTTGAATTCCTTCAAGACCATTTACAATTTCATCTTTTTCTTTTTCTGAAATTATTTTTGAATGAGCCAACATTTTTGCATGAGCGATACTACCTTTTATATCATCAATAGCCATTCGTTCATCTACATATATAGAAGTTTCAAATTCTACAGCTGCAGCATCAGGACCTTCAGCAAATCGTCCATGCCATAAAGCAGCATGATTATCTTGTGTAATTGTACCGTGAGTATTCATAATATTAAATTATATAGAATAAAAGTTTCATTTTCAATGCTGATTTAATTTTGCATAAAAAAAAGGAGCTCCTAAAAAGAAGCCCCTTTTATAAACTAATTAAATTTTATAATTAGTTGTTACAGTCATCAAGGAGTGACTGCCAAACGTTCTTACAGTTATCGTAAGCTTCCTGTGGAGAAGCCCAACCACCTGTTACACCCCAGATGATATCACCCTGGCTTAATCCAGGAATTAATGTATCGAAACGTGGGTTTGGTGTTGCCATCATGATTTCGAGTGTTTCATCAACAGCTCTTTCATCACGGAATCCAGCATAGTAACCTTCTTTCCATGCATCTGGAGAATCATATCCAGGTGTTGGTGTAGACCAGAGGTCAAATGCTTTCAAGATCTTTTCAGCTCTTTCATCTTCATAAATAGCAGGGAGAACGAGCATGTTTGAATCGTGGATTGTCTTTAATTTTCCATCTCCAGAAGGACCAGCTGGGAAACATACAAATCCCCAGTCATCTTTCATTGTAGAAAGACGTCCGTTTGGCTGACAGTTATATTCCTGATCAGCTAAGAATGCTGTTTCACCATTTAAGAATGCTGTATAGAAGTAATCCCAGTTTTCACCTTCAGCCTGTGGTTTCTGATATTCCTGCCACATGTGAGCGATCCAGTTCCAAGCTTCCATTGCTTTTTCAGAACCTGCAACGTTGATGTATTTACCTTCAGCATCACGATCGATGATTTTAGCACCGTTTGAATCAAGAGCAGAATAAGAGAATTCTGTGTTGAATGAAGACATAGCATACTGATCAATAATACCATCGTTGTCTGTATCTTTTGTGATTTTTTTACACATATCTTCGAAAGCTTCCCATGTCCATTTACCTTCTTTCTGTAAATCATATGGAGCTTCTGGATCAATACCATTTTCTTCAAGGATACGTTTGTTATAGATTAAACCATTTTTTGGTTCTGGTTTACCAACGTTGAATGCATAGAATGAATCACCAAATTTAAGCTTGTTGATTACACCCTGATCATATTTTGAATCTTTGAAATCTACAGATTTGATTGTAGAAAGGTCTCTATAAAGGTTAGCTTTTACACCAACAGTTGCAGAACGACCATCGATTGTGAATACGTAGTTTTCGTCTCCACCTGTTACACAGAAGTTAGAAACAACCTGTGGGTTATCTCCCCAACCAGCTACAGCCATCTGTGTTAATTTGAAATTATAAGTATCCATTACCCATTTTTTGAAAGCTCTTTCGTCTTCCTGCTGTTTTGAAGCAGCTGGAGCATCTGGATCTGACCACCAGTCACCGAAAATGATTTCCATTCCACCGAAATCATATGGTTTTCCTGTTGCTGGATCAATTACAACTTCTTTTCCATCTTTTGTTGTTGTACCTGATTTTGCACCATCATTTTTTGAACATCCTACTACTGTACACATTAATACAGCTGCAGAAATGAGCAAAGCACTAGCAATTTTTTTCATACAAAAAATCTCCTTTTTTATTATAAATGCATAAGCATCTACTATAAGTATAACATATTATTAATAATTTACAACTTTTTTATTAAAAAAACTTTATTTTTTATTAATTTAACTAATTTTTTAGGCAAAAAAAAAAGTGTGAAACATAAATATTTCACACTTTTTAAGTAATTTTACAACAAGTATTTAAGTAATTTGATTACATCTTAACACCAGTACTTGTAAGACTTTCAACAAAGAGTCTCTGACAGAACAAGTAAAGTACAATTAATGGAATAATTACAAGTAAGATACCTGTAGACATTACTGCATTTGCATAACCAACAGGAGCAACAGTACTTCCACCGTAAAGTTTAGAAAGATAAGAACCAAATCTATCAATAATACCAGAAATCTGTGTTGAAAGAACTTTGATTTTACCTAAGAACAATCCTGTATAGAAACTATCTGTCCACTGCCATACAAATGAGAATAAGAAACATGATGTAAGAATTGGTTTTGCACCTGGAACCATAATTCTGAAGAATGTTTTAAATGGTCCACATCCATCAACATATGCAGCTTCTTCCAGTTCAAATGGGAAACCTAAATAGAACTGTCTGATCATAAAGATGTAAAGACCATTCTTAAGACCCATACAACCACAACACATAAGAATATATGGAAGCATAGAACCACGAAGATTCAAAGTCATTCCAAAGAAATTATAGTAGCGGAAATGTAAGAACAAAGATGTAGAAATTGTCTGTGGTGGAATGATAATAATCAAAAGTACACAGAAGAACCAGAATCTTTTAAATGGGAACTGGAATCTTGAGAATCCATATCCAACCAAACTACATACAAAAACTTCAATTACAGATACCAGACATGAAACCCAGATTGTATTAATCAATGAAGCTGAATAATCAATAAGTTTTGCAGCAATCTGCCAGTTATTCACAGAGAAATGTTTTGGCAATACAATAATTGTTGTATCATAAAGATCTTTTTCAGCCATAAAACTTAATGAAATTTTATTAAGAATTGGCTGTAAAATCATAAAACACATACCAAAAAGAAGAATTGCTCTAAAAATAGATACAACATACTTCTTTGATGTTTCTTTTAAAAGAATACCACCTGATGCTTCGTTTCTTTCCCAGAATGATCTTTTTTCTACAGCTACAGATTTTTGTTTTTTATCTTTAGTCATAATTATATACCACCTTAGAAATAATTAATGATGATAAGCCAATAAGTGCCATACAAACAAGGAAGTATATCCAAGCCATAGCAGAACTGAATCCGTAGTTTAACTGAATTACCATCTGATCATTAATCTTCGACATAATCTGATTATCAGTCTTCATGAAGAAGTCAACAATTGTATATACCCAACATACAAGCAACAATGGACTTACCATTGGAACTGTAATTTTCCAAAGACTTTCCCAAGAAGTACAACCTTCCATTTCTGCAGCTTCATACATACTTGGTGAAATATTCTGTAAACCTGATAGGAAGATAATAATCTGAATACCAGAAGCCATTGCAACTTCATAAATAGAGTCAATGATTTCAAAAAGAATTTTGAATACCTTTTCACTTACACCATTAACACCACCAGTATTAGAAACAAGAATATCTTCCAGAACCTGGGTAATAGTATTTGAATTACCAGCTTCTTCAATAGTAGCTTTAAGCTGCTGCATTGTAGAGTTACTGTATTCCAAACCAACAAGAACACCTGAAGAAAGAATTACAGCAAGGAAGAAAATAGATCTAACTGCTGCTCTACCCTTAAACTTCTGATTCAAAATCAAAGCAACAAAGAAACTGAATACGATTGTAGCAATTGATCTGTAAAGCATTGTTGTTACAGATTCAGTTAACATACGGTTGAATTCAGGGTCAATTGTTAATGCTCTTTTATAATTTGCAAAACTATTCCATGCAATTTTAAATCCTTCTGTAGAAATTGTTACTTCAGAAAGACTCATCTGCAAAGACTGGAATAAAGGTTTAATCATAAAGAAGATGAAACCTAAAATAAATGGCAGAATAAAAATATAGCCATACAAAGCTCTACGGCCAGTTAATCCAACCGCAGTTTTTCTTTTTAATAATTTGAATTTCTTCTGAGGTTCTACTGTCTTAACTTTCTTTTCTTTATCTTTAGACATTTATTTTTCCTCCTTCAGAACTTTATAATCACGAGCTGGAATTACATCACCAGAGTCAGTTGTATAATCAGCATAACCATAATTTACAAATACTTTATAACCATTATCATAAGAAGTAACAGTTACATCTTTTGTAAGATAATCATGATCTGAAATTGTTGAATTAATTACTTTTCCCATTTCTTTATTATATCTTTCGTATGTTGAAACGATTCTATCTTTCCAAGAATCATAGCATGCAGCAAAGTATTCTGTATAACTTGTTTCCTGAAGAATCTTTTCATTTTCTTTCATTACAACATAATAAAGTCCGGCACCAGATTCTGCATCTTCAAGAATAATCTGATTATTTTCATAACCAAGATTGATTGGAGAACCTGTATAGTTAATGTATCCGTGAAGAGCAATCTGATAGAAAGGAACCTGTTTATCAATGATTGCATAATCGCTTCCACGTAACAACATATTTGTAACCATATCAGCCTGTTTTATAGCATAAGCATTACCAGTATTAATCATAATACCCATGCCAGCATCTTTTGCTTCATTGATTTTTGCAACCTGTTTTTCACAAGAAGATGCACGACTTACTGTATTATGCTGATTATAATCACCTGATAATTCAGAACCAATATCATTATAAGAAAGTCCGAATAAATTATATTTCTGACCGTTTTGTAAGAATACATCACAAGCTTTTTCTGTCAAATCTGGACGGATTAAATAATATGGATCAGTTTCTTCCAGTTTACCGTACCAAACAGGTGAGAATTTGTATAATTTAACAATTTCAGAACTTGCAAGACGAGCTGGAGTACTAAATCTGTTGAATCCACCACCATTACTTACCTGATTTGCATACTGTGTAATACCATCAAGGTAAAGTTTTGCAGAAGTATCAGAAACAGAAGATACTAATTTATTAAAGCCAGATTTTCCACCTAAAGTACTAATAAACTTAAATTTTGTAAGAATAGTCTGACGAACACCGTTATTAATAAATCCAGAAAGTTTATAGTTTACATTTTTAATTCCACTATCTTCAATGTCATTAATAATATCAGTAGCTTCAGAATAACTTGTAAGTTTATATGGTAAAGTTTTTGGCATTCCAAGAACCTGCTGAACTTTATCTACAGCACCAACAATTTCCATTACTAAAGGAACTTCCTGGTTATTTGTCTTTTTAGCTGAAGAACCGAAGAGATATTCTCTATATGCTTTAGCCATATCAACATAAGAACTTGAATCAATAAACTTATAAACCTGAACTAAACTTTCACCTGCTGGTAAAGTCTGTTCGTATGAATACTGAGCACTTGTATTTCTTGTTGAAACTTCAAACTGTTCTCTATGAAGCATTTTGTATTCTGCTCTTACATAGTTATAGTTTGCAAGTTTACCAGAAATTTCTGCAGTAATGCTGGCATATTCAGAACCTTTTTCAATAATAGAAATAAAACTTGCATCTTTATCTGTATAAGACATACCAAATACAGGATATGCTGATTTTGTTTCTTTAATTACAGCTTTACGGTCTGTGGCATAATCCCATCCATATACATCGCTATAGTATGCATTCTGTTTTGTTTTTCCATTATTGAAGTTGATTAAACTACCACCACCTTCTGGAACAAACATAAATCCATTGTCATTAATAGATGAACTACCAAAGTATGGAAGAATTGATACCTGTGTAATTGGATAGATTGATTTATATGAAATTTTATCAAATGGAATATCTACAACAAGACTGTCTTTATCAAGTTTATATGTAACTGTTAAGTCAAACTGTGGAACATCCTTAATATTTGATTCTTTGTAAATAGCCTTATGAACTAAATATTCATCATATGTATATCCAGCTTTTTCAAAGATTTCTTCTGCTTTTTCTTTTTCAAATGCTTTATTTGAATCACGAGCAAGATAGATATCCTGAGATTTCAAATCTTCGTATTTTTCAAGCATTTCTTCCTGAGCTGCAGCATCAAGTTCATCATAAACTATCTGTTTATAGTATCTGAGGATTTTGTTCTGGTCGCTTTTTGCCATTTTTTCAAGATATGCATCCATTTCATCTGCATAAATTGCTAATGGCATTGTATATTCACGATCCATCTGTCCAACTGTATAATTTACAGTTACAGTATTTTTATCACCTGACACATTATAAAACTGTCTTTTTACAGAGTTTGTATAAACATCATAAACATCATCAACACCGTTTTCTGTTGAATATTTTACAAAGAATGGTGACTTCATGTTATTTTTTTCTTTTGGAAGAGAAATAGCATCGTTGTCAGATTCTGGGTCATTTGAATACCAAACTACACCAGTACTTTTCTTTGTTACAGAAAACTGTGTTGTTACTGGATCAAGTTCAAATTTTAAATAGTCATTTTCAAGAACATATGATTCAGGCTGTTTTTCTGCTTCATACTCATAAAATTCAAAGTCTCTTTCTTTTACATTTCCAACATTTGCAAGTCTAATACCTACATAAGTAACAAGACCTGCTAAAGCAAGGAAAAATACTAAACCAATATAAAAACCTACAGTTGGCTTATGGAATTCAAATTTTTTAGTTTTCATTGGTTTTGGACGACCAATGTATCCTTCTGGCATTCCTTTTTTTGCCTTCTTTTCTTTAGGTGCTTTATTTTCTTTTTTCATTTTTTCCATAATTTACTCACCTATCAGTTTAATCTGAACATTACTTCTCGTGTAAGAGAAACAAAGTATGCAACACCCTGTGAAATCATACTGAAGAACAAAAGCATGATGAAAATGAATACAAGCATTCCGAAGATGGTAATAAATGTAAACAATAAAGTTTTACCAAATCCAAACTGATGAATCATCATCATTGCCATGAAAATCAATAATGCACACCATACGAGGGAAACAGTATTAAATACTTCATAGAAAGTTCCTTCTTCAACAGTCAAGAATTGACTTATGATAATTAAAGGAATCTGAATTAATGGATAAGGAGTTAATGCATAAGCAGTACCCTTATAAATATCTCCCAAGTGACCTTTACCATCGAACAGTGTTGTAACCGCCCAGTTACAAATACAGAAAATTGCAAGTGGTAAGAGAATAGTTGCTATTTCCTTGAAAATATTAACCTTTTCCCAGTTTACTTCATTAAAAATGAAACTTGTATACTGCAACTTCCAGATATGTGTAAGTAAAGTAAGAATTACAATAAAATTTGCAGCAGAATATGAACCGCGTTTTGCATGAATCAAATCCCAGTTTCCATCTGCCGGATGAAGAATTACGTACAAAGAGTATCGCAGAGTCTGCAAGAAATGAACGTAAGTGTCTTTTTGTATTAATTTCTTAAGATTTTTTGTTACATAACTCATAATGATTTAAGCTCCCGTACAAATCCAATAATTTTCTTGATAATAAGTGGAACAAGAACTACCACAAGGATTAATGCAATAACCCAACCAATATTATCTTCAATCCATTCCTTTCTGTAATACTGGAATGCCTTAGAATAATCACGTTTATCACGTTTTAATTTAAAGAAGTCCATTGCATCTTTATATTTTTCCTGTCTCAGGAATGATTTTCCAAGTCCAATATAAGCAAGGTCATAGTTACCGTTTTGTTTTAATACATCAGCCCATGTATCAGCAGAATCATCATAATTTCCTTCTGCATAATATTCAGTAGCATTGTAAATATTGTCTCCATAATTTGTTGGAGTCAGTACAGTTACAGAACCATTCTGAGAATCAAGAACGAATAAGTCTCTTCCAATATGTTCAACTGCTGAAGGAGAACGGAAGAATCCATCAATATTACCTTTTCCACCAAATGCAAAAAGTAAATATCCCTGATTATTATATCCGAACAAACGTCCACGTGATTCATCTACAGCAATATATACTTCGTTATCAAGAACTGTAATATCAGTAAAATGTGATGGATCTTTAATACCAGCAGCATTTCCCCACTGTAAATCACCAATTGGTAAATATTCACCGTTCTTAATAAGAATATCATTTCCAAGAGCATTTAAGCGACGAATTGGTTTAGCCTTATCAGAAAGCAAATCCCACTGCTGGAATGTTTTTGTAACGGCATAAATAAATCCTTCGCTGTCGATATAAGCATTTGAATATTCAGTTGGAACAAATAATTCCATCTGTTCACGCTGAGCTCTTGTTGCAAGTTTTTTCCAGATATAATCTGTCCAGTTATAAGTTACTTCGCTGGCACCATAGAAACCTGTAAAACTTCCATCATATTCATATTTTAAGAAACCTTTATTTACGTTCTTAGCAAGAATATATGCACGACCTTTTTCATCTGCAACAACTCTCTGTGGATAGAAAGTTTTACCTTTTTCATAAGTTGGATCATCAGGTTCAACAAATGAACAGATGTAATTCAAATCAGCATCAAGTTTTACAACACGACCGTTTCCAGTATCTGCAATAAAAATTGATCTGTCTTTATTTACGAACAAATCCTGTGGACTGTTAAAACTTGTTACAACTGATTCATCATCTGAAACAAATTCTTCAATTACACGGTTAAGTGTAACAGATTTATCGTTATTATAAGTAAGTTCAAGAATTCTGTTATTATCTGAATCACAGATATAAAGTAAATCATCCACACAGAATAAACCATTTGGATTATTTAACTGTTTGTCTAATCCCAATGTATCTGCATAAACAACATTTGAAACTCTGTAAACATCTGGAGATTTTTCGATTTCTGACCAATAGTCAAAAATATATGTATCACCCTTTGCAAAAAGACCGGCGCAAAGTGTGAAAAGACATGTAAATGTTACTAATAATTTTTTCATACTTACCACCATTAATCCTTAAGACCAGAAGTTGCCATTGTTTCAATAATCTGACTCTGAGAGAAGATAAAGAAAATAATAGGAACTGACATTGTAAATACGATTACAGCGTTACCCTGACCAGTACGAGCAATACCACCAGCCTGAATCTGAGTAAGTGCATAACTAAGCATTTTCTTTGCTTCTGTATAAATGTATGCTGTCTGTGGGTTATTCCATAATCCCTGAATAGAGAAAATAGAAATTGTAAGCCAAGCAGGTCTTACGTTAGGCATTACAAGTTTCCAGAAAATTGTCCATTCACGAGCACCATCGATTTTTGCAGCTTCAATAAGTGACATTGGGAAACCTTCCATAAACTGTTTCATAAGGAAGAGACCCATAGAACCACCAATAGCTGGAAGAATTAATGCCCAATATGTATCAACCATGTGAAGACGACACATAATCAAATAGTTTGGAATACCTGTTACATAACCACTGAACATCAAAGCAAGTACTACAATTTTAAAGAATACCTGACCACCAGGGAATCTGTACTTAGCAAGAACGTATGCAGCCATAGAAGCAATAATAACATGTCCCAATGTACCAAATAATGTTACAAAAACTGTGTTGTAAACATATCTTGTAAATGGAACCCAAGACTGACTTAAAGTAATAAACAAGTCTGAATAGTTATCCAATGTTGGGTTTCTGGCAATAATATCAGGTGGCATCTTTAAAAGTTCATCAAGAGGTTTTAAAGATGAAGTAATTGCGTAGAACAATGGGAATACCATTATCATTGAACAAATAAACAGAAAAATATAAACACCAAGGTCTCCACCAAGAGATCTGTTTGGCTTTCTTCTGAATTTATAATGATGGATTGTTGGTCCTTCAAGATACTTATTTCTTCTCATTTCTTAAACCTCCAATCCTAGTGTCCAACTCTATTTAAGAGAGACTGAATAATTTTATTACAAACAATCATTGCAAGGAATAATACAACTGCAATTGCAGAAGCATAACCCATTTCGAAACGTTCGAAACCATAGTCGAACAAGTGAGTTACAATTGTACGAGCACAATAATCTGTTGAAGGATATCCTGCTAACGCTCTTGGAACATCACAAACGTTGAATGCAGATGTAATTGACATTACAGCTCCGAATAACAACATTGGTTTCATGTTTGGAAGAGTAATGTACCACAATTCCTGCCATCTGTTCTGAACACCGTCAATATAACCAGCTTCATACTGAGATTTATCAATACCTTTAAGACCAGCAACGAATGAAAGGAATCCTGCACCAAGTGACTGCCACAAAATTACAGGAATAATTACACCCATAACGTATTTTGGATCTGTTAAGAAGGTAATTGGAGAAGTTGTAAAACCAACCTGCATTAACCAAGAGTTAAGCCAACCATACTGGTCATCACTGAACAACTGTTTAAAGATTAAATAAGCAGTTCCTGCAATAGATGGTGCATAGAAGAAGAATACAACTAATGTACGAATCCATTTTGGAAGTTCATTAATTAACCAGGCAAAAAGGAATGCCATAATATAACCAACAGGACCTGTAATTACAGCAATAAAGAATGTATTCTTTACACCAATCTGAAATACTTCATCCTGAAGGAACAAGTTAATATAGTTTCTTGCACCAATAAATTCTGGTTTTTCCAAAATATTAAAGTTTGTAAAACTATAATAAATTGAGTTAATAATAGGCAAAACATTAAATGTTATAAATAAAACTGCATATGGCAAAAGGAACAGATAACAGAACTTATGAACTTTTGCATTACGTATAGTATCTGATAATTGCAGTTTTTTCTTACCGAAATATTTATTCCACATATTTGACATCATGTACCCCTTACTCTGTTGGAAGATTAAATTCCTGTCGTTTACGAATTAACTCTTCGTTAATCTTACGTGCGTAATCAATAAGAGTTTCACGAGCATCTTCTTTAGAGTTAATAACCTTACGTGTACCGTTTACGATATGTCTTGGTGTGTAGTAACTACCTGGAACTTCTGGAATTCCCACTGATTCATCAAGGGATTTTTCAAGAACTTCAAGCTGTGATGTATTCCAAGAAAGCTGTTTTAAAGCTTCAAGGTTAGCTGTTGTATAACGAGCAGAAGCACCAAGAGTAGCTTCCATTTCTCTACCAAAGCGAACCTGAGTTTCAGCAGAAACCCACCATTTCATAAATTTCCATGAATCCTGAATACGAGTTTCATTTTTCATTACTGCAGCCCAAGTCTTTGCATCAACACCTGGTACTTCAGTACTATCAAATGTTTTTCCACCGAAAGCACTGTAAACAAGTTCCTGAGAGTTAGAAATATCAAGATCCATAAGATCCATACCTTTCTTAATCATCATACAGCTTACACCACCTGCAACAGTTGCACGATTAATGTAAGTATTTCCTTCTTCATCAGTTTTTTCAGATCCAAGAATGTAAGTAAAATCCCATAAACCACGGATTTCAGGAGCTGCAACAACCAATGTATTGTATGAAGCATAGTTTGCAATACCAAGTGGCATTTCACCAGTACGGAAACGGTTTACAAAGTCATAGTTTGCAGGTAATCCGTAGCTGTTAAAGAAACTTGTATAAGTCTTGAATGCAGAAATACCTTCTTCACTGTCAAGAAGTGTTCTTGTTCCTTTTGGATTATAAACTGTACCACCATTCTGATATACCATTGAGTAGAATGTAGACATATCAGGTGTAAGTAATGAAGGATATGGAATACCAACATCAAGGTTATTACCCTGAAGAGTTGGAAGAATATTAATTAAATCATCCCATGTTTTTGGAACTTCAAGACCAAGCTGAGCAAGAATATCTTTTCTGTAGAAAAGAAGGTTGAATGCTTCAGTTTCTGGTAAAGCATAAATTCCACCATTGTATTTATATGGTTCGTAAGCACTTGGCTTAAACTGTTTAAGAACTTCTTCACAATCTGGGAAACGCATTAAGTTAACGTTTGCATTACGTAAAGCATAGTTTACAGGTTTAGATGCATCAACAGAAATAACAACATCAGGACCATTTCCGGCAACTACAGCATTAAGCAATGAGTCGATAGAAATAAGTTTTACGTTTACTTTAATATCTGTTGCAGGAGAGAAAGAATCATCAATCATATTTTTAAGAATCTGACTCTGGTCACGACCTGTTACAATCCAAACTTCAATAAGGTGATCATCATCTTCATCATAAACACTACCTAAACTTGTTGAATCAACAAAGAATGAAGTGAAGAATGAATAGATTTCATGCCATGCATTTGTAAAGAAATTAGCTTTAACGCTCTTAACAGGTTTTCCAGCATTCTGAACGAGAATATAATCTACATCAAGTTTTGTTTCTGTTAAAGAAAGCATTGATGATGAAAGAGATGTTGTATTACTCTTGAATGTTGTAAATGCCTGTGTAATTTTCTGAGGATCTTTATAGAACTGCTTTAATTCCAATGCAAGAGTTTCAGCAGCAGCGATTTTATCAGATTTCTGTCCAGTAATTTTTACAAATCTATCAACAAGACGATAGAGAATCATACTTTCTGTATGCATTGCTTCATATTCATCTGGATAAACTTTATGAATTTCATAATCACGGAACTGATCTGGATAAGTACCAGTTAATACAAGAATTGTACGATAAATTGTATTCAATCTTGAAATACTGTTCTGAAGTTCATTAATTACGTTACCAATTTCACCAAGAGTTGCTTCAAGTCTGATAGAGTGTGTACCCTTTTTAAGATAGAAATTATAAGGATTTTTATCTGCATCAGAAAGTGTAAGCATTTCCCAGTCTGAACTGTAATTAAATTCAACAGATTTAAGGGCATCAATTGGAACTTCACCATCAATATAAACAGTTCTACAAGTAAGGTAACCGCGCTGATAAAGCTGACGTGCTTTTACCGAAATTGTATACCATCCATCTTCAGGAATATCAAAATTCCATTCAATCCACTGTCCAGGAGCTTTCCATGAATCTCCACCAATATAGTTGAAAACAGTATTTTTTACATTATAAGGTTCTGTTGTTGCCGAAGAACGATCATATTTTGCAAACAAAGAAGGATCTGATCTTGCAACAGCATCTTCACCCTGAATTTTAAGCTGGAAATCGCTGGTATTAGCAGAATCAGGATTTCCTGGCTGTTTTTTCAAATACTGTTCGTATGTATCATATTTAAATGCAGGAACGAGGGCAAGTTTTGAAATTGCCATAGGTTCGTTTGTTGATTCAAGAGTAATTGTGTTCTCACCAGCCTTAAAATAGAACTGATAAGGATCAACTTCATAACCTAAATCACTTTTAAATCTGACAGTCTGATAATCAAAGAATTCTGTTTGTGTTGGTCGAATACTATTTCCACGGTTATCAAATGTAACCGGGCCGCCATCTTTCCACAAACGGAAGAATGAAAGTGTATCTGCGCCAGAGAATGGAACTTCACCATTTATATAAATGATTCTTTCCATATTAACGTTTCGAGATGGTGTTGCAATATATTCCATTTCAACGTTATAAAGTCCTTCTTCTGGAACTTCAACTGTCCATGTTACAGAAGAACGATCTTCTGTAAATACAACGTCTTTTCCGTGATAATTCTGTTCGATACGTGCACCAGTTGAATTTTCTTCATCAAAATTCAGTACATCAACATCTACAGCTGTCACAGAACTTTTAATATTAGCATGTTCCCTTTTGTAATCTGTGTAAGTTTTTACAACAGACAATTTTGTTGAAACATTTGAATCATCAAGTGTTTCATACTCCTTACTGTTGTCTTTTACAGGAATCAAACTAATCAAGGCGAAAATAATATAAATTGCTGCAACCGCAATTATAAAATTCCGCAAAGTCTTGTTTAAGTGTAATTTTGCCATAATGATTTATTGTAACACATATTTGAAATATTGGCATAGGAAAATTTAAAAAAAAA
>X394_Przewalski_horse__coassemble_70_pt1 | contig 14080 bp, 15 predicted proteins | sample X394_Przewalski_horse__metabat2_high_PE_006 | metagenome-assembled genome bin X394_Przewalski_horse
GTATAATGATTTTATTACAAAATGTAAGGGAGAATTTATATGAAAAAAAGCATTTTAATTTTAGCTGGAATTGCCATTTTATTTTGTTTGAATGGATGTAAAAATCAAAAAAAGAATGAAGAAACTGCAGAAACTGAAAATGTCCGTAATACAACTGTAGAAGAAAAAAAAGAAGTTTCTGAAATAGAAGAAATAATTCCTGAAAATGATCCGATTATTGTTTATCCAAAATCAAAAGAAATGTACGTTTTTGTTGATGTTGGTTCAAATCTAAATTATCGGGAAAGTCCTGTTGATGGAACTAAACTTGGGAAATTTCCTAACGGAGCAACTTTACACGTTACAAAAGAAACCCGGGAAACTTCTACAATTGATGGAATAACTGCTCCATGGGTTTATGCTGAATCTTATGCTGACATTGAACCTTATGGAGGCTGGGTTTTTAAAGGATTCCTTACTGAAAATAAAAAGAAATCTGTTGAAAATCTTTTGATTGGTGAATGGGATTCTCCAAATTACACTTTAAAAATCTGGGCAAATGGAGAAATTGCTCTATTTCGTAAAGAAAGTGAAGGTTTATCCGGCAACTGGAAATTAACAGATGATAATCAACTTTGTTTTTACAATGCTGTAATTTATGATGAAGAAGGTGAAACTTTTTATTGGGACAATCTTTCTGTTAATAATGAAACTTTTTCTTATAGCGCAGGTGATTATACTTCAACTTTTACAAGAATAAAGTAAATACAGAATTGTTACTCGAAAATTACCCTTTTATATGGTATAATATTAACATTTCAATTTCTAGGAGTAAAAAAATGGCAAAAACCTTTGATGACAAAAAAATAATTTACACTATGGACCGTGTTGGACGTGCTTACGGAACAAAAGTTGTTCTTAAAGACATCAGCATTTCATATTACTACGGTGCAAAAATTGGTGTAATCGGTTCAAACGGCGCCGGAAAATCATCACTTTTTAAAATTCTAGCTGGAATTGATAAAGATTATACAGGTGAAACCTCATTAGCTCCTGGCTACACAATCGGATATCTGGAACAGGAACCATATCTTGAACCAGGAAAAACTGTTATGGATTGTGTAAAAGAAGGTGTAAAAGAAATAACTGATCTTCTTGCAGAATTCGATAAAATAAACGAAGCATTTGGTGATCCAGATGCTGATATAGATAAACTTTGCGCACGACAGGCCGAAGTTCAGGAAAAAATTGATGCTCTTGATGCATGGAATCTTGATAATAATCTTGAACTTGCAATGGAAGCTTTAAGATGTCCTCCTGGAGATCAGGTTGTTGATGTTTTATCTGGAGGTGAAAGACGTCGTGTTGCTTTATGTCGACTTCTTCTTCAGAAACCAGATATTCTTCTTCTTGATGAACCTACAAACCATCTTGATGCAGAAACTGTTGCCTGGCTTGAAAAACATCTTCATGATTACCCTGGAACTGTAATTGCAATTACTCACGACCGTTACTTCCTTGATGATGTTGCTGGCTGGATTCTTGAACTTGATCGCGGTGAAGGATATCCATACAAAGGAAATTATTCTTCATGGCTTGAACAGAAAAATCAGCGTTTGGCTTTGGAAAGCAAAAATGAATCTTTACGCCAGAAAGAAATTCAGAAAGAATTGGAATGGATTCACATGGGAGCAAAGGGACGTCAGGCTAAACACAAGGAACACATTACCCGCTACAATGAACTTATGTCACAGGAATCTAAAAAGCAGTTAAAAGATTCTCAGATTTCTATTCCTGCTGGTCCACGTCTTGGTGGTCAGGTAATTGATCTTGAAAATGTAACAAAATCTTTTGGTGATAAACTTCTTTTTGAAAATTTAAACATTCATATTCCAGCAGGTGCCGTAATTGGTATTGTTGGACCAAACGGTGCAGGTAAAACAACTTTATTCAAAATGATTGCAGAAGCAGCTGGCCTTGAAACTGGAGAAAAACCTGATTCAGGAGAAATCAAAGTTGGTAAAACTGTAAAATTAGTATATGTAGATCAGATGCGTTCTGGTCTTGATATGGACAAAACTGTTTACGAAACTTTAGGTGGCGGCGGCGATTTAGTAAAACTTGGTGCTGTTGATGAAAAAGGCCGTGCACTGGAAGGTGGTGTTCGAGAAGTAAATGCTCATGCATACTGCGGATGGTTTAATTTTGGCGGTGCAGATCAGAATAAAAAAGTAAGCGTTCTTTCTGGTGGTGAAAGAAACCGTTTGAATCTTGGAATGATGCTTAAAGAAAGCGGCAACGTATTAATGTTCGACGAACCAACAAACGATCTTGATGTTGAAACAGTTCGTGCATTGGAAGAAGCATTGGAAGACTTTGCAGGTTGTGCATTGGTTGTAAGTCACGACAGATGGTTCCTTGACCGTATTTGTACACATATTCTTGCATTCGAAAATAATTCAGAAGTACGTTATTTTGAAGGAAACTGGTCTGAATATGCTGAATGGAAAATGAAAGAATTTGGCGAAGATGCAGGAGTTCCAAAGCGTACTGTTTACAGAAAATTAAGCCGCTAAAATTCAGAATTTTTTATGGGAGTTTATATGAAAAAGTTTTTTTTAATTGCGGTTACTCTAATTTATTCTACTCTGTCACTTTTTGCAGAAGGTCCGGTTTTAACAAAAATTGGAAAATACAAATGTGGTCGTCAGCCAAAACAGGTTCTGTTCAGTCCAGACAATAAATATATCATTATGCCATTACTTGAAGATAATGGATTTGATATTTTTGATATTGAAAACAAAAAGATGCTGAACAGAATCAATCCGCCTAATTCTAAAAAAGAAGGTTATGTAGAAGGATTATTTATTCCCGAAAAAAAAGTTTTTCTTGTTTCCCAAATGACAACCGGAAACATTTACGAATATACATATCCTGGTTTTGAACTTAAAAGAACAATTCCTACAAAGGGAATCTGGTCAAAGTTTATTGCCTATTCTCCCGAAAAAGATATGCTGGCGGTTTCAAACTGGGTTTCTAATGATGTTTCCTTAATTGATTATAAAACCGGCGAAGTTTTAAGAAAATTAAAAACCGGCAAAGCTCCAAGAGGATTGTTCTTTATAAATAAAGGTGATGAAATTGTTTCCCTCGCTTTTGATGGTGGAATAATTGAAAAATTCAATACAGAAAATGGAAAAAGAACAAATTCCATCAGTATAAAGAATTCTGCCATGCGTCATATTGTTATGAATGATGAACGAACAAAAGCTTATATTTCCGATATGTATTTCAGTCAGATTTATGAAATTGATATGGAAAAATTTAAGATTGAAAGAAAAACAAAAGTTTATATCAATCCAAATACAATTGATTTACTGAACAACCGCTGGCTTTTTGTTTCTTCAAGAGGTCCAAACAATCCTCAGGATTATACAAAAAGAAGTCCATCAAATGGAAAAATTCAGATTATAGATATAACAACAATGGAAGTTGTAAAAAAATTTGAAGGTGGAAATCAGCCAACAGGACTTGATGTTTCTGATGATGGAAAGCTTTTGTGTTTTTCAAACTTTCAGGATGAAAATATTGAACTTTACAGTATAAGTGAATAATTTCCAGAACAGATTTTTATTATAGAGGAAACCTGAAATATGTCTAAAGAATGGTTTGAAGAAGAAAATTTCTGGATAAACTATGCTCCCATAATGTTTGATGATGCAAGATGGGCAGAAGCACCAGCCGTAGCAGAAAAAGTAAAAGAAATTGCAAGCTTAAAAGAAGGTGATTCAGTATTGGATTGTGGCTGCGGTTTGGGACGTATTTCAGTAGAACTTGCCATTTTAGGTTTAGATGTAACAGGAATTGATATTATTCAATCCGAACTGGATGCTGCAAAAGAAAGTGCAGAAGCAGAAGGTGTTCCATTAAAATTAATCAATCAGGATTTAAGATATTTTAAAACAGATAAAGAATACGACTGTTCCATCAACCTTTATACTTCCTTTGGTTATTGCGACACTATTGAAGAAGACATGGAAATTCTTAAGAACATGTGTGCTCCTGTAAAAAAAGGCGGAACTTTTATTCTGGAATGTGTAAGCCGGGAAACTTCTATAATGTATTTTACCCCTGGAGAAGAATTTGAACGGGCTGGATTTAAGGTAAAAACCGAATTTTCAGTTGTAGGGGCTTGGGAAGGTCTTAATTCCAGATGGACACTTTATCCTCTTACAAAAGGGACAGAGCAAATTGACACCTCTGAAGAAAAACCGGTAGTTGATCATCAATTTGTACAACGACTCTACCCTGCTTCTTTTTTGCGGGATAAACTGATTGAATTTGGATTTTCAGAAGCTTACGTCTGGGGAGATTATGACGGTTCTCCTTATAACGAAAAGGCACAGACAATGGTTATTGTTGGAAGAAAATAAATTGTGAGTTTTACTCTGTATATAAAAAGAACGGCTTAATTTATACTGATAACATACAAAACATCTAAGGGGTATCAGTATGAAAAAAATTACAATAATCACATTATTCTTACTAGTGTTTACAAGTCTTTTTTATGGTCAGGAAAAAGTACGAAAAACATTTGATTTAGACGGAAAAAAAATAACAAAATGGTTTTATGCTTTTGAAGATTATGATTATTCTTCAAATCTTGAATGGCAGAACAACAGAACTCAAAAAATTGAAAAAAAAGATAAAGCCGGAAATATTATTTATGAAAAAACTGGTGAATCTGAACACTTCTATGAATACACAGCAAAAAAACAGCTCAAATATAGAAAAGATGTATATGCTAAACAAGTAGAATTTGAAGAATGGAATGAATATGATGGCGATTTATTAATTCATAAAAAAACAAAGAGTGCCTATCAGGATAAACCACATGAAATCTGGTACGATTATGACGAAAAAAACAATTTGATTTATGAATCAGATTCAGATGACAATGAAACCTGGTATAAATATGATAAAAAAAATAGAGTCTTAATGATTAAGAAAAGCAATGGCGAAGGTACAGTTTATACATACGATAAATCTGGCTTAGTTTCATATACAACAAAAATTAATGAAGACAGATGGGGAATTGGTCCAATATATAGTACATACAATGCAAAAGACCAATTAATTGAATATGAAACACCTAATTATACTGATGAATATGAATATGATGATGCAGGTAATTGTATTCATTATGTAAAAACTAATGGTTCTAAAATTCTTGAAGAAAGATGGACTGAATACGATTCAAATAAAAATGTAACTTTAGAGAAAGATTCTTCTGGAAATATCTATACATACAGATATGATAAAAAAGGAAACTTATATTATGTTTCTTATTCAGAAGATTTCTATGTTTTCTATGAATACCAGTTTGATTCAAAAGGAAATCCAAAAAGCCGTATAGCTTATTCATCAAGAAATGATGCTTACGGTCCAGTTTATATTCAGTAATATGTCATGCCGAATTCATTTCGGCATCTTTCCAATCACGTCATGCCGAATTTAGTTCGGCATCTCACCAAAGTTATTTTTTCATTCCAATTCTAACTTCAGGTATTTTCTGCTGCATTTCTTCAATCAGAGCTAAAGCAGATTTTTCATCAGGCAAGTCTACCATGGCAAGTTCCACATTCTTTTTTGAACAAAGAACAATATTCTGAATCTGCAATTGTCCACGAGAACAACACATTTTCATATTTACAAGTTGAACTCTTCTAAAAATTCTGTAAATACTGGAATAAGCAATGTATCGAATCTTAAATTTTTCACGATAAAAAAAATAATTATCTCCCAAAGCAACTTTTCCAATTTCATGAGCTGCTTTGAATTCAGTCTTTAAAACATCATCAGAAACAATTTCTGAATCATAAATAACAGGTAGAGATTTCATAGTTATAGTATAGCATAAAAGAAAATTTTTGTTCAAATCGGCCTGAAAAATAACAAATCAGCAAGAATCTTTTACATCCACCGCAAAACCATATGAACCATTACAAAACTTAAGGGAAATGTTAGTAATGTAAGTAAAGTTGAAATAACACAGGCTCTGCTGGCTAAAACTTCTTCTTTTCCATACTGCATGCATGCAATACTTAATGTTACACTGATTGGAGCACTAAATCCAACAACAATTGCCATTAAAGAATATTCATTAAAATGATAAATTCCTGTTTTGTGCATTAAAAAGCAAATACAAAGAATAATTACTGGTGCAATTAAATTTCTAAGAACAGCCAGTAACCAGGCAAATCCATCTTTTAAACACTCAGTAATTTTTGCTTCACCAATACTCATTCCTATTAAGAGCATGCACAATGGTCCAACCATTCTTGCCAATGCTTTTACAGTTACATATAAAACTGGAAGTGATTTATCAATTCTTAGAAACGGAACTTTATTTTGCGAAACAAAAACCAGTATTCCAAGAAACATTCCAATCATTACAGGAGTAATAAAGACTTTTTTCAGTTGAGGTCCTAGTTTTTTTAATGTAATTTTTTCACCACTAATAACTGTTGTTGCAACAATATAAACAAAAATTCTAAAAACAATGCTGATTGTACTAATATAAAGCATTACTTCCTGAGCTTTGTTTTCGTATACAGACTGAAGGATTGGCATACTAAATAAAGTTGTTTGGCCAATAGCAATCATAAAACCTGATACAGTAGAAAAATCTTTGCCTTTTTTCAGAAAAATTAATTTTCCAATTATTATCAGAACAATATAAAAAATGACTGCAAGTAAAAACTCTGTAAGACTGGCCTTAAAACTGTTCCATTCAAAATCCTGCATAAAAGCATTAAATGCAAAACAAGGAACTGCCAGTTTCCAGATTAACGCCGTTAGAGTTTTTTTTGCACTTATATCAACAATGCCTTTTCGCATAAAAAGAAAACCAAGAGCAATTATAATAATTGTTTGCGAAAAAGCACTTAAAAAGTTTGGATCAGTAAAAACTAAGTTGAAAATTTCGAACATAATATTTTATATTCTGTCGCCAGTAATTGTATCGTATTTTATTATTTCACTTCCATTTACAATATCAAAAACATGCCACAAAATTCCAGGCTGATCAGGTTTAATATCAAAAGTTGCAACTAATTCATTATTATAGAAAACTCTGACTTGGGCACCAGAATTAGACATAGCTGTACTCCACGGATAATCCCTGTTTGAATAATCAAAAACGTAATACTGATAAATTGGGGACAGAGCAATATCTCTAACAGTTACAGTTTCAGGGCCATAACTTGTTGTATCATCTCTATCAAGATTAAGATTTAAAGCGTTCATATTGCTGTAGTAAACATGATATCTGTCGCTAAGAATATGAGAATCCAGATCATAAGGATATTCACCCCAATCAAGAACGATTTTAAATCTTTCATAATCAACAATTTTAGGAACTGAAATTTGAACTGCAGTAGTGATTTCACCGTTTTCTACTGAAAATGTAGATTCAGTTCTTACATAAACACCATCTTTTGTAACAACCATTGAATGCTCACCATCTTCAATATCGTCCGGTAAATCAGCTTTTCCTTCATTACTTGTGATTACGTCCCATTTTTTATCAATTTCAACATTAGCTTGAGGAACAGGATTTCCTGTATCACTGTCTTTAATTATGATAATACGTTTTTCAGGGTCTCCAGGCAAAGTTTTTGAAGCTTTTTCAATTTCAATATCACCGTTAGTTTTTAATTTAATGCTGATATCAACAACATTTTTATTTTTTGTAACTGTAGTTCCTTCTGAAAACATTGAAAAACAGAGAAACAACATTATAGAATTAATAAAACAGATTTTTTTCATTATTATTTTTCACCCTGATATTCATCTACAATTTCAATATCTTCATCTTCTACAAAAGGGTCTGCAATTTCTTCAACATCAGAAACACTATTTGATTCTTCAGCAACAACTGCAGCATCTTCTACCTGCCCATCAATTATTTCATCAACAGGAGAAATTGACTCTGTCCCTGTTGTAACATCTGTAGTTTCAACAGTTTCAGTTTGCTCTGTCCCTTCTGTTACATCTGCAACTTCAACAGTTTCAGTTTGCTCTGTCCCTTCTGTTACTTCTGTATTGTTTCCTTCAACTGGAAGATTATTTTCAGTTACAACTTCTGTATTTACAGGAACTTCAACATTTATATTTACACGAATTAATCTGTCTTCTGTTGTTATATCAAATCGCTGTTCTTCAATATCGTTGATTTTTACAATTACAGTTTGTTTTTCAGGTTCACGAGGTACTTCTTTAACAACCTCTTTTACAACTTCTACTTCTTTTACAACTTCTTTAATAATTGGTTCTGGAGTTTCAATTATCTGCTGAACGACAGGAACTTCAACAACCTGTTTTTCTTCTTCCAGTTTCTTTCCTGAAAATTCACAATACCAGATATCACTTAATCCAAGTTCTTTAATTTTTGTAAACTGTAAAAGTTCATCTCTTCTGTATTTTGCATCATTTTTATTTTTGAATTTTTCGGAATATAAAATACGGTATAAACTTTCATTTTCTGATTTTTCAATTTCTGTGATAAATACTGAAAATCCGTTTTCACTTAAAAAATCTACTCTGGCTTTTGCTTTTTCACAATCCTTAAAAGATCCCATACAAATATACCAGTCAGCAGCAAAAACTGACATTGCTAAAAATAAAACAACCATTATTGATAAGATTTTTTTCATTTTAATTCTCCTCTGGAAAAAATTACAAGTCAAACTTGGAACATATATATTGTATAATTTAAGCAGTATTTATCATACATATTTAAAAAATAAAAAACCACATAAACTCAAAAAAAATTGAATTTATGTGGTCTCTGTAAAAAAATTATATATTAAAGATTATCAAAGAAACCTTTTGCCTTTAACAATTCAGCATTTAAGATACCGCCAAGAGCAGCACCACGTTTTGTGTTGTGGCTCAAAGCAACAAACTTAATGTCGAATACGTTACATGGACGGAGACGACCGATTACACAAGCCATACCTTTTTCTGTTTCACGATCGCGGCGTGGCTGTGGACGGTTTTCTTCATGACGAACAACAATTGGATGTTCTGGAGCAGAAGGCAACTTCAATTCCTGTGGAACTGATGTGTAAGATGTCCAGATTTTTTCGATTTCTTCCATGCTAGGTTTTTTATCACCGAATTCCAAAGAAACACAAGCTGTGTGTCCGTCAATTACAGGAACACGTGTACATGTTGAAGAAACAATTGGTCCTGCAGCATTTTCAATTTTTCCGTCTTTTACAGTACCAAGAATCTTAAGACATTCTTTTTCTGTTTTTTCTTCTTCACCACCAATAAATGGAACGATATTATCAATCATATCGAATGAAGGAACACCAGGATAACCAGCACCAGAAGTAGCCTGGAGTGTTGTTACAACCATTCTTTTAATTTCGTATCCAGCCTGAATCAAAGCATGAATTGGCATCATATATGTCTGCAAAGAACAGTTTGGTTTTACAGCAATAAAACCTTTGTCCCATCCGTGATGTTTTTTCTGATCAGCAATTACATCAAGGTGTGAATAGTTGATTTCTGGAACTAACATTGGAACATCTTCTGTCCAGCGGTTAGCAGAAGCGTTTGAAACTACAGGAATTCCTTCTGCAGCATAAGCAGCTTCAAGATTTTTAATATCTTCTTTTTTAGGAAGTTCAAGAGCAGAGAATACAAACTGACATTTACCAATTGCTTTTTCAGCAAGGTTTGCATCTTCTACCATTAAGTTCTGAACTCCGCTAGGGATTTCAGCACCAATGAGCCAGCGATTTGCAACTGCATCTTTGTAAAGCTGTCCAGCAGAACGAGGAGAAGCAGCAACATAAGTTACTTCAAACCAAGGATGATCTTCCAACAATTTGATATAGCGCTGTCCAACCATACCTGTAGCGCCTAATACACCAACTTTAATTTTTCCAGCCATACATAACTCCTTTAGGAGGGGAAAGCCTTCCCCTCGCTCGCACTGCGTTGCTTGCTACCCCTTCAAGCGGGGACACCCCGCAACGCCTCGATTAATTAAAACTAAGTAAACATCTATTTTCGTCACCCTGAACTTGTTTCAGGGTCTCACTTTATATAAGATGCTGAATCAAGTTCAGCATGACAAATTACTTGTTAATTCTATTCTTCAAAACTTGTTTGAAGTCTTCACTGCAGAACGCTGCATCCACAGCATTTAGCAATAATTGTTTCTTTTCTTCTTCAGTTATTCCGTACATCTTTTGGATGTAATCGTATTCTTTCTGAAGGTTTGTGCGGCAGATTGCAGGGTCGTCGGTATTGATTGTTACTTTTACTCCCAATTCAAGATATTTTCTTAAAGGGTAAGTAGACATATCACTAACAGCCTTTGTCTGTCGATTTGAATTAGGACACATTTCTAAAGGAATCTTGTTTTTAATTACATAGTCCAAAAGTTCTGAATTTTCAAAAATCCGAACTCCATGTCCAATTCTTTTTGAACCAAACTTAATTGCTGCCCACACACTTTCAGCACCATCTGCTTCACCAGCATGAATTGTAAAAGGAACTCCGGCATCTTTTGCCATTGTAAACTCTTTTTCAAAATCACTAGTTTTAAAAAGTCCCTCGGCTCCAGCAAGATCAATTGCTACAACACCGTTGTCCTTTACTAAAAACTTTTTTGCAAGTTTTACAGTTTCAAGATTTTCATCCTGATTATGATCACTGCGCATTAAGCACAAAATTAAGTTTGTATGTAAATCAGACTGTTTCAAGCCTTCCAGTGCAGCAGATATAACTTCTTCTTGAGAAAGTCCGTTTATCTGATGCAACTGTGGAGCAAAACGAATTTCCAGGTAAACAATCCCTTGAGCTTTTGCATCCTCCTGAACCAGTCTTACAGCCTCCGCAATTCCTTCTTTTGTCTGAAGAAGTCGCAAAGGCAAACCAAAGCACTGTAAAAAATCATTAAGACTTTCACAATCCTCTGGAACAGAAAGTTTTTTAAGTAATGCTTCATCACTTTTAGCCGGCAATTCAATATTCTGAAGTTCACCAAGCTTTTTAGCGATTGGAAGAGTTATACTTCCGTCTAGATGACAGTGTAAATCAATCATAAAAACTTCCATGTTTATGTGAGATTCCGAATCAAGTTCGGAATGACGGCATCATGCAGAACTTGTATACAATCAGCTCGTCATGCTGAACTTGTTTCAGCATCTTAATTATAAATTACATTCTTTAATTGCAGCTTCAATTGTCTTTTTAGCAGCGTCTGTAACTTCTACCAATGGCAATCTTAATGTTCCAGCTGGCATACCTTTAAAGTTCATTGCATATTTAATTGAACTTGGGTTACCATCACAGAATTCTGCCTTGAAGAATGGAGCAAGTCTATAATGAATTTCACGAGCTTTTGCAAAATCGCTATCCAAACAAGCCTGTGCCAATTCGTGCATTAATTTTGGAATCATGTTTGATGCAACAGAAATAATTCCGTCTCCACCAGCAGCCATTAAAGGAAGTGTCAAACCATCATCACCAGAAAGAACGGCAAAATCAGGTTTCTTGCACTTAATCTGTCCAATTACTTCCATCATCTGAGCAACTGAACCAGAAGCTTCTTTAACACCAGCAATATTTGGAAGTTCAGCAATGCGAGCTAACAAATCAGTTGGAATATTTAATCCTGTACGACCTGCAATGTTATAAACGATAATTGGAATACCAACTTTTGAAACAGCTGCAAAATGCTGATAAATTCCTTCTTTTGAAGGTTTGTTATAGTAAGGTGTAACAACTAAAGCACCGTCAGCACCAGCTTTTTTTGCACGTTCAACGTAAGCAACTGCATCTTTTGTATTGTTTGAACCAGCACCAAGAATAACTGGGATTTTTTTACCAGTAGATTTTTCAAATGCACGAACCTCTTCCATTACAATCTGAATAATCTTGTCTTCTTCTTCACCAGGGCGTTCATCCAAAGTTGGTGTCTCAGCTGTGGTTCCAAGAGGAACAAGACCATCAATGCCTTCAGCAAGCTGATGTTTGACATTTTTTCGGAAGCCCTCGAAATCAACTGAACCGTCAGCATTCATAGGTGTGATTAATGCTGTAAAAGCGCCACGAAAAATATTCATATATTCCTCCAAAAAATAATATGAGCAAAGTTTCAACTTTGCGAGTGTTATTTTTCTGCATATTCACAACGTAGTGAGAATATGCATTATATACAAAGTTTGTGTAACAAACTTTCAGCTGAAAAAATTGACGCCATTTCCGGCAATTTTTTCAACCTTCCCCCTATATTTTGTAAAAAATATTTTTGGGAAATATTTTATATTTTTTTCTATATAAATTCAATATTCTTTTGCTACACCCCTGGCAGTGTATTAAACAATAGTAATATATGGTTCATCATAATATGAAAATTTCTGGTCATGGCTTAAAAGCATCATACAATCATTTTTTGCCTGAGCAAGAAGTCCCTGATCAAAAGGATCATTATGAGGGGGTGTATCTGGTTTCTTTTCTAAAGTTTCCAATGCAACAACATGACGGACATCAAAAGGAAGTTTTTTAAAACCAGCCTGCTCACAATAATGCATAAATTCTGTTCCAGAAGGTCCCAGTTTACCGTTTTTATGTTTAATTGCTACTTCCCACATAGAAACTACACTGTAATAAATTATGTTCTTATCATCTGTAAGAATACTTTTCACTTTTTCTGAGATTTTTTCAGGTTCAAAAAAATACCATAAAATAATATGAGTATCAACTAAAAAATCCATACTAAAACTCCTCCTCCCCATAAAACATAGCTTTAATTACAGGATCTTCATCATCAAAATCATCAGGGATAACATATTTTCCAGCAGCAATTCCAAAAGCCTTTTTGCGATCTACTTGAGGAATCAAAGTAATTCTGGCAACAGGTTTATTATTTTTGCAGATAATAACTTCATCTTCTTCTCTATTTTCCAAAAGCATCAAAAGTTTAGAAAAATTTGTTTTTGCTTCCAAAACATTCATCTGGCACATGATTCACCTCACAATAAATTACTTAGTCAGTTTGACCAAGTATAATGTATAACGAAGAAGTTGATTTGTCAACTTTACTTAGTCAGATTGACCAGTTTTAAACATTTTACTCTGTCCCTTTTTTTTTAATTTTAATTGCATTCATCAGAAATACCCAATACAATTACTTGAGGTTTATTATGAAACGTAATTTATCATTAACTTTTGTTTTATTGTTTTTGACAACAGGTATTTTTGCACAGAATTTTACCAGAGAAATTAAACTTACATCTCCAAGAATGCATGGAAACGATGTTGTACAGGTTCAGAAAATGCTTCTGGCAATGGGCTTTGATATAGTTGGAGAAGCAGACGGTTATTTTGGACCAAATTCTAAAGAAGGTCTTTCTCAGTATCAGGCATTTATTGGAATTTCAAATGAAGGAGTTTTTAACAAGGCAACTTTCGATGTAATGTTTGGAACTACTTATACAAGAATGCAGTACAGATTAGGAATTAAAGAAGTAAACACCAGAAGAAAACTGAACATTACAAAATCTCTTGAAGTTGCAGTAAATGAAGACTGGATTGATTATGATCATACCGAAGGTCAGATAGTTTATAAAAATTATTGCGGCAATCAGCTGGTAAACATTCAGATAGTAACTTTTTTCAGCAGCGGAAAAAACATCATTACGTTATATCCTCTTGCTTACAATGATTACATTATGATTCAGGAATATGATTTTTATGGTGAATATATTGGGGTTGTAGAAAAATCAACCATAGAAAATGTCTATTTCTGCTGTGACAATAATTTCTACAAAATGAAAGAAGGACGTTTTGATCAGGATAAAAGTTTACTTTCTAATCCTTTAGTTGATTTTATTGTAAAAGAAAGCAGGAAATAAGTTAGAAATTAAGAATGAAAAATTATATGTCATGCCGAATTTATTTCGGCATCTCACCAATTATTTTTTTTATAAATCATTGGTGAGACCCTGAATCAAGTTCAGGGTGACAAGTTTTTTTCGTCATGACGAATTTATTTCGGCATCTCACCAATTTTTTT
>X394_Przewalski_horse__coassemble_82_pt1 | contig 13227 bp, 13 predicted proteins | sample X394_Przewalski_horse__metabat2_high_PE_006 | metagenome-assembled genome bin X394_Przewalski_horse
TTATTAGTGTTATGAAAATAACTGATAATAACGGAAAAATTTATGAATTTTATAGCGAATTGGAAACCTCTCTATCTAGATGTAAATTCTTCATTTTTCAAAATAAAGATAGTAACGAAGAAGTTATAGCAAAAGCTTTTCCAAAAAACTTATTTTCAAAAGATGATGTATCCAGAGAAGAAAGAACTCAAAGAAAATCTTCTTCTGAGTTTGTATTGCCAATAATAGGTACTTCTTCTGCAAAAATATTTGATATAGATTATTATTTAATTTTAGAACCGTATTGTTATTCTGATTTAGCATTAACAATTGATGATTTTAATGAAGAAGAAAAAATTAGAGCCATTGAAAGTGTCTTAAAAGCAGTAGATTCAGTTCATAAAGAAGGTATTATTCATCGGGATATAAAACTTGATAATTTTTTTATAACATTTGATGGAAAAATTCAATTAGCGGATTTTGGAAGTGCACATTTTGAATCTGATTTGATTAGAACAAAAAACATAGAGGATAAAGGTACTTTTTCATATATGGCACCTGAATGTTGGACTGATAGTTTTGATACAAAAGCTAGAGATATATATTCATTAGGAATTTGTATTTTTTATATTGCAACGAATCATCTACCGTTTAATGTAAAAATAGGTGATGAAGAAGAATATAGAAAATTGCATATGAATAATTTAATTCCAGAAGTAAGAGACACTTGTTTTGCATGGATAAATCCTCTTATAAAGAAAATGACTGTAATCAATCCGCTTAATCGAATTGATATTGAAGAATCAATAAAAATTTATAAGAAAATAAAAAAAAAATATACATAAACTCACAAAAGATAGATTTTTTACAAATATAGTTAAAAAACACTGGCCACATTCCATCATAAACTCCGTTCAGACAGATTCAAGACAAAGCCCTGCGGGTGTTTCGCAGCCTTGATTCTGTCTTCACTTCGTTTTATTAGTAGTTGCCCCCTGTTTTTTACCGGTAAAGTTATTTACCGTTCAACAAGGATTATTTTTGGTAATACATACGCTTGAATAAAGAATCATATTCATAGCTGTTTTCATAAGTCACAACTTCATGATTAGGTAGTTCATTTTCGGGAAACAATTCCTCTGTAATATGTTCCTGTTTATATTATGAGTTTTCCAACACACTGACATATTGAAGAATATATTAGAGCCATGGTTCTCTATTTTTATCTCATAAAAAAAGCGCTTAATTTTTAAAACATATTACTACATAAATATTCAGTTTGATTTTTATAAAACCGAATAATAATGACTCCTAGCTTTGAATAACCAAAACAGGCAACATAATCAAAAATTGTGCAACTCTGGAGGCTCATCAAATTCCAAAACGCATATTTCCGATTTTCTAACAGTCTGCGGTCTAAACTGTATTTGTTTTTTCAAAACCTCCTTCATAAAAAAAATTATCCAGTTATTCCAAAGTTTCCCCAAAAACTATGAAAAAAGTGGAATTGAAGTATCTTCTTCTGGCTGTTCATTTGGAACAACTTTTTCTGTTTTTCGTTTTGCAATATGTTCACAGTAAGATTTTGTAAGTTTTACAGGAACACCATCATTCATGGTAATTGTAACAGTAATATCCCCATAACGGTTTTTTATACCTTGTTCACAAAAGTATTCAAATGCTTCTCGACTTATATCTTTAATTTTAGCAGCCATAAATTATGCATCCTCCTCATCTTCAAAATCATCTTCTGCCTGATAAGTGATTTTACTTCCAAGCCAATTGAACAGGTCGATTTTCCTTCGCCAATCGATAAAGATAAGCCCTGTTGAATTTTAGATAAACAGCAGCTTCCTCAACATTCAAAACATCCATACTCAGATTTTCATCATCAGTCATAAATACTCCTGTCAGTCCTTCTTTTGGGGAAGAAGGTGTAACATTATCGTTTATGACTTAATAATACTGCGAAATAATATTTCCCAAAGGTTAATAAAATACAACCTTTGGGAAATAAATAGGTGAATCATGCACTTAAAATCTGATTCCAGGTTACCTGCATGATATTTTTCATGTTCTGCAATTTTTCTTGTGTTTCATAAGAAGTAGCGTTAATACCAAACTTTGCAGAAATCATATTCACCAAAGTTTGAGCATCATTTTGAGAAAGTCGTTCAACAATTTTACTAAGATTCAGAGGAGTGGAACAAGAAAGAGCATTATTACCAAATTGTCTGGAATTCCCACGGACAGCAGGAACACCATTTTGAAGCCAGGAAGTAGCAATCATAGTTGCTTCAACTTTATCTTTACTGTGAGTACTTTTCCCAGAATCTTGTTTACCTGTTACAGGATCAATAAAGAAAACACGATAATAACCAGAACTGTTTTTGGCTAAATAAAACTGACGCATAAAACCTCCTAAGTTACAAATGAGTAACTTTGAAAGCAAATAAATACGTTTTTAAATTGTCTATCCGATAGTTAATCCAATCGTCTATCCAATCCGTATAAATCTGCATGGTTTTTAGCGCCCGTCTCAGCAGAAGGGGAAGCTAAAAGAATCTCAAATAATGCTAAACCCTTGTCATATAGTGATTTAGACATAAAAAAAGCTCATCTTTACGATGAGCTATTCTTTGAGACTGACACGATTCTCCGCGACAGTCGTAAACGTCGTGTTTACTCCTTCTGCGGCGCCTGCGTTCACTAACTTTGTCATCCGTGGCAAAGTTACTTAAAAAACGCTCCACGTCTTCGCTTTTTTTAAGCCCGTTCACTCCGGTTCGAATCGTGTAAAATCAATTTAAAAATAAAAAAGCTTGTCGTTCTGACAAGCTTAGTTCTTTGAGACTGACACGATTCGAACGTGCGACCCTCACCTCCGCAGGGTGATGCTCTAATCCAGCTGAGCTACAATCTCATATTCTGCTGGGAGGTAGGTTTTTTTCGGAAGCGACAGGAGTTGAACCTGCCCACCCCTTACGGAAGTGACGGATTAGCAATCCGTTGTATTACCGCTCTACCACGCTTCCAGTTTTCTCGGGCCGAGAGGGATTCGAACCCCCGGTAACTTGCGCTACAACGGTTTTCAAGACCGCCCCAGTACGACCGCTTTGGTATCGACCCAAATGTGAGTATTAATATATATTTTGGTGAAAAAAATGTCAATACTCTTTAGTGAAAAAATGTAAAATAATTTATTTTCTTATTAATTAAATAAAAGTCTCGTTTTTGCGACCAAAAAATATGTGCTTTGATTTATCTTTAATTTTACATCAATTATTGGGGGTAAAACATGAAAAAATTTTTTGGTTATATTGTTGTGTTAGCAGTAATATTATTTGCATTTTCTTCCTGTTCTCAAAATGCAGGGCTTTCTGGTGGAAACATTAAACCTGGTAGTGCTGGAGATCCTTTTGCAAATACAAGCTGGTATTTACATGCAGGTGGTACCAGTTCAAAATTAATCGAGTTTCAGAGTAGTGGAAAATTTGTTTATGGTTCATCCTATGGTGGATATGGTGGAACTGAAATTAAAGGTAATTATTCTGTTCAAAAAAATGGTGATGAATATGTTGCAAGTTGTGTAATTTCTTCTGGAGGACAAAGCGGGGTTATTACGCTGGAAATAGATGACTTTAGCAGTAGTTCTGGAATTTTACGAATAGAAACTGTTTACTACAACGTTTATTCTTATTAATCAAAAAAATTGCTCTGTCCCTGTTTTTGTGATATCTAATAATTGGGGACAGAGATGAATTATCTGATATATCCATAGATTAATTCATTTTTTAGGAGTTTATAATTGAAACTATTTGAGATTAGAAAATGTGAACCTGAAGATATAGAAACTGAAATAGTTGTGGTTACTAAATTTGAAGAAAGTGTTTCTGGTGATTACGATTTACTCCGAGGAACAAAAATTTTAATTGCGAACAATAAATCGTCAGACAAGATAAAGTTTCATCCAGATTGTGAATATGTTTATGAAATAAATCTTAGTCTTCATGAAGCCTACTGTTTTAATCATTTTGATGTTGAATACTATAAAAAAGCCTTATTGGATTGTGTTAATTATGCAAGAGGTGATAATCCAAAATCTATTGCTTTACCTTTGGTTTCTTTTGATTCATACAGGCCGGAATTAGAAATAAATGAAAATGATGATTCTATAGAATTTACCATTGAATTGGGTTTTAATCTTTGTATTGGTAGTGCGGAGCCTATAAATGTAGTTTTTTATACAAATGATGAAAATCTGGATTTTGAAAAACTTAAAGAACGAGCCAGGAATTACATCTGTAATACTTACTTAAAAGATTATGATAATGAAGAAGTAAATTATAAATCGGAAAAATCAAACGAAAACAGCAGCAATTGTTTTGATGACAACTTAAAAGATTTTCATCTTCCGTTAGATACTTTTATTGAAAAATATTCTGGAAAATCTTTTGAAGATTATGTGAATGATTATCTGAATTCGACTAATATAAAAAGTTCTGGTTTGTATAAAAAGGCTCAAATTTCAAAACAGGATTATCATAAGATGATGACTAATCCTTCGCTGCCAAATAAACAGAAAAAGCAGAAATATGATACGGTTGCTCTTCTATTAAGCAGTAATCCGGATATTAATAAATTTAAAGAAATGCTGGCCAGCCGAGGTTTTGCTTTATCTGACTGCCTGAAAAAAGATTTAATTATTAAATACTACATTATGAATGGAAACTGTAAAGTTAGTGAAATAAATGAAGAACTGGAAAAAAGAAATCTGCCTGTAATTGGTAATAGTCTTATATAAAGATCCTAGCCCGACCTGTAAGCCCTTTAGTCCACCGCAGAAACTGAAGTATGAAGTTTCGAGGAGGATGACCGTTAGGGAAGGCTGGAAAGTCGGTTTTAAGATGAGTCAGAAGAATTTAAATAATCTTTCTGCCTCATTTTTTTTGCTCCTGAAAATGGGGACAGAGCAACTTTTAGAAAAAAACTTGCCCCGTAGTTTTGGAACAAAACTACAAGACGTCACAGAATAAATTGCAAATTTAAGAAAAATTATACAGTGACGTCAGGGACAGAGTAACTTTTATATGCTAAACTGTTGGTATGGAAACTGCACTTTATTTAATACCTGTAACTTTGGGCGAGACGGAAATTAATCAGGTTTTGCCTTCTTATAATCATGATGTAATTGTTGAAATTAAACACTTTATTGTTGAAAATATTCGTTCTGCCCGTAGATTTTTGAAAAAGGTTGAAAAATCTATTGATATTGATGAACTGACTTTTTATGAATTAAATCGGCACACTGACAGAAAAATTATTGGTGAATTTCTGGAGCCTCTTAAAAAGGGACAGAGTATTGGTATTATTTCTGAGGCTGGTTGTCCTGCTATTGCTGATCCTGGGGCTGACGTTGTTGCTATTGCTCAAAGTCGTAAGTATAAGGTTGTTCCTTTGGTTGGACCTTCTTCTATAATCATGTCGGTTATGGGTAGTGGTTTTAATGGCCAGAGTTTTGCTTTTAATGGTTATTTACCTGTTGAAGTGCCTCAGAGAATCAAGGCATTAAAAAAACTGGAAAACAAAGTCTGGAATGATGATCAGACTCAATCTTTTATTGAAACTCCTTACCGTAATGCGAAAATGATTGAAACTATTCTTGGTGCTTTACGTCCTAATACTAAGCTTTGTATTGCGGCTGGAATTACTTGTCCTGAGGAATTTATTAAAACTCGTACGATTGAACAGTGGAAAAAAGAAAAGGTTCCTGAACTTGGCAAAATTCCGTGTATCTTTGTTCTTGGAAAATAAAAAATTACGATTCGACAGAATTTGTTGATAAACCATAGTTTTGTGATATTAGGGACAGAGTAAAATTAAAGAAAACCATGCTACCGTAGTTTTGGGACAAAACTACTAAACGTGGGTAATTTGTCTTATTTTTCCGTTCTTTATTTTTCTTCTGTATTTTATTACAATACTATTTATGGAAATTCAGGAATTTGATTTTTTAATTATTGGAGCTGGTCCTGCGGGATTGGCTTGTGCTCAGTACGGGGCTAGAAGCGGTCTTAAAACTGTGGTTATTGAAGCAGTTGCTCCTGGTGGTCAGGTTATACAGATTGCTGATTTGGAAAATTATCCTGGTGTATTTCCTGTTGTTAATGGTTCTGATTTTATGGCGGGAATGGCTGATCAGGCTAAAACTTTTGGTGCTGAAATTCTTTCCCAGGAAGTTGTTTCCATTGATAAAAAAGGTTCTTTATTTGTAATAAAAACTTCAAAATCGGAATTTCATTCTAAAGCCATCTGTCTTGCTACTGGTGCAATTCATAAGAATCTTGAGGTTCCTGGTGAAAAAGAATTAACTGGCCGTGGTGTTTCTTATTGTGCAGTTTGTGATGGTCCATTTTTCCGTAATAAAAAAATTGTTGTTGTTGGTGGTGGAGATTCTGCCTGTTCGGAAGCAATTTATTTAAATTCTTTAAGTGATGATGTTACAATTATTCACAGAAGAAATTCTTTCAGGGCGCAAAAGGCTGTTGTTGATAAAATGCTTTCTGGCGGTGTAAAACCTGTTTATGATTCTGTTGTAAAATCTATTAATGGAAATGGCCGGGTTGAAAGTGTTTCTATTGAAAATATTGTTTCTGGTGAAATTTCTGAATTAAAATGTGATGCGGTTTTTATTTTTACAGGCATGATTCCTAAAGTTGAACTGGTTGATATGCTTCCAAAAGATGAAGCTGGTTATATTAAAACTGATGAAAATATGGCGACTTTGATTCCGGGTTTTTTTGCGGCCGGAGATGTTCGTTCTAAATCTTTCCGTCAGATTGTAACTGCTGTTTCGGATGGTGCAATTGCGGCTCATAGTGCATACAAATTTATTAAAGGTGAGTAGGTTATCTTATGAATATTAAAAAAAGTTTTTTATGTTCACTTTTTATCTTAGTTTTTTCTATTAATAATGTTTTTTCTCAGACATCTCTTCCTGATGATATAGATTTCTGGAGTGATTATCCTTCTGATGTTCTTGCTCAGGCTCTTGTAGACCGTATGACTGATGAAGAACTTTTTTCTCAGGTTTTAATGTTTGGTTGGGCAGGTGCAAAACCTAGTTCTCTTTTATACAGCTGGATTGATCGTGGTTTAGGAAGTGTAAAAGTTTTTGGATGGAATACTGATGATATTTATCAGGTTGCTACTTCTGTTTCTTCATTACAGAAACGTGCCAATGAAAACGGCAGATTTAAAATTCCTCTTTTTGTTGCAACTGATCAGGAAGGGGGATGGATTCGTCATGTAAAAGGGGACACAGCAATTACTCCAGGAAATATGGCAATTGGTGCTTCAGGATATCCAATGGATTCATGGTTCAGTGCTTTTTATATTAGCCGGGAAATCAAATCTATGGGAATTAATATGAACTTTGCCCCAACTATTGATCTTTTTTCTAATCATAATTCTTCTATCATTGGTACCCGTTCTTTTGGTGATGATCCAGATAAAGCAGGAATGCTGGGAATTTATTATGCTGAAGGTTCTAAAGCTGCCGGTGTAATTCCAACTGTTAAGCACTTTCCAGGGCATGGTGATACTGAAGTTGACTCTCATGGTAGACTTCCTGTAATCAATATTGATAAAAAAACTTTTCTTGAACGTGAAATTGTACCTTATAAATATTTAATAAAATCTGGAGTTCCTGCATTAATGAGCGGTCATCTTAGTTTCCCTAAAATTGAACGTTCTGGAGCTCCTGCTTCTTTATCTAAATATTTTATTACTGATCTGCTTCGTGGTGAACTTGGTTACGAAGGTATTGTTATTACTGATGATATGATGATGGCCGGTGCTACTGATTATGCTGGTTCTCTTTCAAATGCGGTAAGACTTGCTCTTGAAGCTGGAAATGATATTATTCTTTCTTCTACAACTTCCCGTCTTAATGAAAATATGTGGACAAATAATCTTGCATTAATGAAATCAAATTCGGAATTTAAACAGAAAGTAAAAGATGCTGCTTATAGAGTGTTAAAAACAAAACTGGGTTATTTTAAGACGGATAAAGCTGCACCTTTATATCCAACAATTGATGATGTAAAGAAAAATGTTCCTGATAAAGAGGGAGAAAAATTCTTTCTGGAACAGGCATGTCGTTCTATTACTGTAGAAAAACAGGGAATTGTTCCACTTTCAAATGAAGATGCTGGTAAAGTTTTACTGGCTGGTTCTTTACAGAGTTTCTTTGCTGCCGGAAAAGAACGATACGAAGGTGCTCAGCAATATTATTTCCCTTATGATGCTGTAAATATTGGTGACACTCAATCTTATGCAAATACACTTGCTTCAATGGCGAGAAATTACGATACAATTATTGTTTGTGTTTCAAATGACAAGCATGCAAGAATTGCCCAGGGACTTAGAAATTCTAATAAAAAAGTAATTATTGTTTCTACTATGTCCCCAGTTTATTCTGAAAAACTTACATGGGCTGATTCTATTCTTTTAGGATATAGCTGGCGTTGTGATTATACAATGGAAGCAATGATTGGCTTTATTCATGGGGAATATAAAAATACTGCAGTAAAACCTTATAAATAATTCTTAGTTTTGCTTATTCGTATTTAATTATTTTAAAATCCGGAATTGCCTTTATTTTTTTATATTTTGAATCATAATCGTGAATTCCGGGGCGTATTCCCATAACCCGTTCATTTTCTGCCGTAAGTTGATCTACTATCATCTTCTTAAATGCATTAATCATAGGCTCTGGTTCAATAGCTGAATCAACCATACCAGCACTTTGCAATTCTTTAATAAAATAATAACAGCTTTCTACAGTTGAAATATATTCTGGGCGAGGTTCATGCTTAAATGTAAAAATTGATTCATAAGTTCCGTAAAAAGAAACTCTTGGTAAATCCAGCAGGAAAGGGTTATGCTCAATCATTTTTCGTGAGCAGAACCAGGTTGCATCTAAAATTATTACTAAAAGAGTACGATTCCCTACAGCTTCTTTAAATCCTTCTTTTTTTGCAGTCCAGGCTTCTTCTCCCGGATACATCATTACCGGATAATATTGAGGATCATTTAATAACTGCTGAAGTCTTGCATCTTTTGAAAAATCCAGACCTACAATTATCTCTGTCCCTTTTATACTGATTTTAGGAATATAACCTGTTCCTGTACGCTGTTTTCTTGCTTCTTTAGGATGCATCAGTAGTACAAATTTTATTCCAGGATCTATTTCTTTTGTGTAACTGCAAAGACAACTTTGAACAGCTTTAAAACATTTATAGCATCGTTCACTCATGTTTTTTATTTTACCGAAAAAAATCCTGTATCTCAATAAAGTCAAATATTAAGAACAAAACTACCAGACGTCACAGAATAAATTGCAAATTTAAGAAAAATTGTATGGTGACGTCAGGGACAGAGTAAATATTAAGAAAAAACTTGCCCCGTAGTTTTGGAACAAAACTACTAGACGTCACACAATTATTTGCAAATTTAAGAAAAATTGTATGGTGACGTCAGGGACAGAGTAAACTTTTTATGCTATACTCAAAAACCATAGAGGTAAAAAAATGAGCGATTATTCTATTAATACAAAATGTGTTCAGGCTGGTTATACTCCAGGAAACGGAGAACCTCGTCAGATTCCAATTATTCAATCTACAACATTTAAATACGATACTAGTGAAGAAATGGGAAAATTATTTGATCTTGAATCAAGTGGTTATTTTTATACTCGTCTTCAGAATCCTACAAATGATTATGTTGCTGCTAAGATTGCTGCTTTAGAAGGTGGCTCTGCTGCAATGCTTACATCATCTGGTCAGGCTGCAAACTTTTTTGCTTTATTTAATATTTGTGAAGCTGGAAGTCACATTGTTGCTTCTTCTTCAATTTATGGTGGAAGTTTTAATTTAATTTCAGTTACCTTAAAAAAAATGGGAATTGATTCTACTTTTGTAAGTCCAGATGCTTCTGAAGAAGAATTAAATGCAGCTTTTAAACCTAATACTCGTGCAATGTTTGGTGAAACTATTGCAAATCCTGCATTAACTGTTCTTGATATTGAAAAGTTTGCAAAAGTTGCTCATGCTCATAATGTTCCTCTTGTTGTTGATAATACTTTCCCAACTCCTGTAAATTGTCGTCCAATTGAATGGGGTGCTGATATTGTTACTCATTCCACAACAAAATATATGGATGGTCATGGTGCTGCTGTTGGTGGTGCTATTATTGATGCTGGAAAATTTGACTGGATGGCTCATGCTGATATGTATCCAGGTCTTGCTACTCCTGATGAAAGTTACCACGGTGTTACTTATGCTGAACGTTTTGGTAAAGAAGGAGCTTTTATTACAAAAGCAACTGTTCAGTTAATGCGTGATCTTGGTTGTATTCAGGCACCTCAGCATGCATTTATCTTAAATCTTGGCCTTGAATCACTTCATGTAAGAATGCCTCGTCATGTAGAAAATGGCCAGGCTGTTGCAGAATTCCTGGAAAGTCATCCAAAAGTTGAAAGTGTAAGCTATCCAACTTTGCCTTCTAATAAATATTATGAACTTGCAAAAAAATATCTTCCAAATGGCGGATGTGGTGTAGTTTCTTTTGAAATTAAAGGTGGTCGTCCTGCTGCAGAAAAATTTATGAAAGCTCTTAAACTTGCTGCAATTGAAACTCACGTAGCTGATGCAAGAACCTGTTGTTTAAATCCTGCAACTTCAACTCACCGTCAGATGAATGATGAACAGTTAAAAGCTGCCGGAGTTCCAGCCGGATTAATTCGTATTTCTTGTGGTCTTGAAGATAAAAACGATTTAATTGCTGATTTAAAACAAGCTTTAGATTCTATCTAATTTTTTTGTGACGTCAGGGACGGAGTAAATATTACAAAAAAAACTTGCCCCGTAGTTTTGGAACAAAACTACTAGACGTCACAGAATAAATTGCGAATTTAAGAAAAATTGTACAGTGACGTCAGGGACAGAGTAAATATTATGAGAAATTTGCTCTGTCCCTCATTGTCTCTACTTCCTTATTTTTTCCTGTCTTGTCTTCTATTAAAAATTAAATTATATTTTTATTCATGAAGATAAACTTCTGTATTTTTACAATTCTTTTTTCTCTTTTAATTTTTTCTTCCTGTTCATTAAAATATGATCAGAAAAAAGATGTTGAAGAAGTAAATCCTGAATTTATCTTTGAAAATACAACTTTTAAAAGATACGAAAATGGTAACCTTTCTGCTGTTGTTACTGCATCTACAATGGAACGTTACAAAAAATCCCAGGCGGTTTATGCTGATAATGTAAATTTCTCTACATACAATTCACAAAATCAAATCGATAATGACGGTTCTTGCGGTCTTATGATGGCAGATACTAAAACTAATGATTTTCAATTTTTTGATGGTGTAAGACTTTTCAGTAATTCTTTTGGAGCAAGTTTTTCTGCCGATAGTTTAAAATGGAACGGAAATAATCAGCAGCTTACCAGTGGTAGAAATGATTATGTTTTAATAGAAAAAGATAATACAACTTTATACGGTTCTGGTTTTTCTGCCAGTGGAGTAAGTCAGTCTTTTTTATTTAAGAATTCTGCTGAAGGTTCTGTTTTAACAGAAAATATGCAGGATGCTCAAAACACAGCAAACAACGGAGGAGAAAATTTTTAAATGAAAAAATCATTGTTTTCAATTTTGCTTTCACTTTTTGCTCTGTCCCTTTTTGCTGAAAAAATCTCTTTTTCTGCGGAAGAAATGTCTGGTCAGGCTGGCGGAAAATCTTCTTCTACTATATTAAATGGAAATGCTTTTATAAAAACAGAAAGCATGGAAATTAGTGCCGACAGAATTGAACTTACTGGCGACAATTATCGTTATATTAAAGCTCAGGGAAATGTTTCTGGTAAAAATACTGATTCAAAAATGGATTTTACCTGCGAAACTTTGGAATTTGACAGAGAAACAAATATTGCCAGCTTAAAAGGTGATGTTTGTCTTATTGATGCTTCAAACGAAGTAACTGCAAATGCCCAGATGATTGAATATAATCAGGGAACCGAAGTTGCAGTTTTACAGATAAAAGTAAAATTGGTTCAAAAATCAAATGTTTGTACTGGAGCTTATGCGGTTTATCAGAAGAAAAATCAGCTTCTGGAAATTTCTGGTAATGCTCAGGTTAGACAGGGAAGTGATACTTTCAGAGCCCAGCAAATATCTTTGAATATGGAAACTCAGGATATTAAACTTATTGGAAATGTACAAGGTTCTGTAACAGAAACTGCCAATGCTCCTGCAAATTCCGCTTCTATTCCTGGTGATGAATCTGCAAAAAAAGAATAAAAGGTAATTTATGGAAGAAAAAGAATCATCTATATTAAGAGTATCAAGTTTATATAAATCTTTTGGTAGAAAACAGGTTGTTAAAGGCGTTGATTTTTCTATGAAAACCGGTGAAGTTTTAGGATTGCTTGGGCCAAATGGTGCAGGTAAAACTACAACTTTTTATATGGTAGTTGGATTTTATAAACCAACAAATGGTGATGTTTTTCTTAATGATCAGTGTATTACAAAACTTCCTATGTATAAACGAGCCAGACTTGGTATTGCCTATCTTCCACAGGAACCTTCAGTTTTTAAAAAATTTACAGTTGAAGAAAATATCTGGGCTGTTCTGGAAACTCGTAAAGATTTATCACGAGAAGAAAAGAAAAAGCGGCTTGAAGATTTGATTGAAGAATTTTCCATCGGCAGAATCAGAAAACAAAAGGCTTATACTTTATCTGGTGGTGAACGACGTCGTACTGAAATTGCACGATCTCTTGCTATCGAACCAAAATTTCTTTTGCTTGATGAACCATTTGCCGGTATTGATCCTATTGCGGTTGCTGATATTAAATCTGTAATCCGTTTACTTGCAAACCGGGGAATTGGAGTTTTAATTACAGATCACAATGTTCGTGATACTCTCGAAATTACGGATAGAGCAATCATTATTAATACAGGTACAATTATGCTTCAAGGTTCAAAAGATGAAATTCTTGAGTCGGAATTGGCCCGGGAAATTTACCTCGGAAAGAATTTTTCTATGTAAATTTGCTCTGTCCCCTTTAAAAAGTAGATGAAAAAAATCTAAAAATCCTTTATATTTTTTACAAAAATGTTGACGATAATAACTTGTTGTTATTATTTTTTATAAAGATATTAAATCATGATTTAATTAGGAC
>X394_Przewalski_horse__coassemble_87_pt1 | contig 12652 bp, 9 predicted proteins | sample X394_Przewalski_horse__metabat2_high_PE_006 | metagenome-assembled genome bin X394_Przewalski_horse
CCATTATATACAGAAATAGTATTACCTACCATTTCTGGGATGATTGTTGAGCAGCGAGAATATGTTTTAATCATTTTCTTGTCTGCTTCTTTATTCATAGCCTGAACCTTTTTATAGAGTGATTTTTCAATAAAAGGTCCTTTTTTAACAGATCTTGACACGATTATCTCCTCGCCAACTACTTCTTACGACGACTAACAATAAAGTTGCTAGAAGTCTTTCTCTTGTTACGAGTCTGGTAACCTTTACAAGGCTGTCCCCAAGGAGTAACAGGATTGCGTCCTTTACCAGCACCTTCACCACCACCAAGTGGATGATCAACTGGGTTCATTGCCATACCACGAACTGTTGGACGAATACCCATCCAGCGTCTGTGACCAGCTTTACCAAGCTTAACATTCATGTGTTCTTCGTTTCCTACAACACCGATTGTTGCATAGCATTTACCATTGATCTTTCTCATTTCACTTGAAGGCAAGCGAACGATTACATAATCACCTTCACGACCTGCGATCATTGCACTAGCACCTGCAGAACGAACAAGCTGTCCACCCTGTCCAAGTGTCAATTCAATATTATGAATTGTGAAACCAACTGGAATGTTGTTTAATGGAAGAGCATTTCCTACTACAGGAGTTGCATTTTCACCAGACATAATTTTCTGTCCAACAGTCAAACCTTTTGGTGCAATGATATATCTTTTATCACCGTCTGCGTAGAATACCAAAGCGATGTTAGCACTTCTGTTTGGATCGTATTCAATTGTTTTTACGGTTCCAGGAATTCCGTGCTTATCACGTTTGAAATCAATATCACGATAACGTCTCTTGTGTCCACCACCCTGATGACGTACAGAAATACGACCACCAGCACCGCGTCCAGCATGAGATTTACGTCCTGACACCAAAGTTTTCTCGGGTCTATCAGTTGTCAGTTCGTTTCTAAGCAAGTCAACACGACCACGTGTACCTGCTGTCATTGGCTTAAATACTTTAAGAGCCATTTTTATCCCCTTAATTCCTTACTTGGATTAAACACCTTCAAAAACAGCGATTGTTTCGCCTTCAGCGATACGTACAATAGCTTTTTTGTAAGATGAAGTACGACCTGGTTTACCACGAAGTCGTTTCATTTTTCCAAGCACATTCATTGTTGTGCAATTAACTACTTTTACTTTAAACAAGCGTGTTACAGCTTCTTTAATCTGTGTTTTTGTTGCATCTGGATGAACAATGAATACATATTTGTTCTGTTCACGCAATGCGCTTGCTTTTTCAGAAACTACAGGTTCAATAAGAATATCTTCGTAATTCATTATTTAGACTCCTTATCTTCTGCATAGAACTCTGAAAGATTTTTTACTGCACTTTCAAGTACAATAACTTTTCTTCCGTAGTATAAATCGTGAGCATTAAGACGATTGTAAGCTAAGTATGTAAGGTTAGGAATGTTTCTTCCAGCCTGTTTTACTTTTGCATCATCATCTTTCATGATTAATACAGTTCTTTCATCTTTAGCAAAGTTGTTTAAAATCTTTACTAAATCTTTTGTTTTACCACTTTCAATAGTAAAATCTTCTACTACTGTAAGTCTTTCACCCTGAGCATGAGCGCTCAAAATAGACTTAAGAGCAAGTCTCTTTTCTTTCTTAGGAATTGAATAAGAGAAATCTCTTGGTTTTGGTCCAAAAATTGTACCTCCACCTACTGTAATTGGAGATTTTTTATCACCACGACGTGCGTTACCTGTACCCTTCTGTTTGTATGGTTTATTATTTGAACCATGAACTTCAGAACGAGTTTGTGTACAAGCAGTACCAACACGCTTATTTGCTAATTCATTAGTGATGGCATAATAAATTACATCATCATTGATTGGAAGACCGAATACTTTATCATCAAGATTAATTGTACGCAGTTCTTTACCATCGATTGAATATACTTTCTTTTCCATATCCTATCTCCTGTTATTTCTTAACTGCAGTCTTAACGATAAGTGTACAGTTCTTGTTTCCAGGAACAGCACCACGAACCAAAATTACTTTCAATTCTGGATCAACTTTAACGATCTTCAAATTCTGTACAGTAATTCTCTTGAATCCCATATGTCCAGGTAATTTAATATTTTTGAAACTGTGTCCTGGTGTTGTACATTCACCTGTACCACCTGGTTCACGATGGAATTTTGAACCATGAGTAGCACGACCTCCATGGAATCCCCATCTTTTCATTACACCCTGGAAACCTTTTCCTTTTGATGTAGCAGTTACATCGAGAAAACGAGAGTTTTCAAAGAGTTCAAGACCTACAACATCACCTACATTTACATCTTTTTCAAAGTCACGGAACTCTTTCAAATGACGTTTTGGGTTAATGTTTTCTGGAAATTGACCGGCATAAGCTTTGCTTGCTTTAGATGCTTTCATATCATCTAAACCAAGAACAACTGCATCATATCCGCAATTTTCCTTTGATTTTTTGGCTACGACAACGTTTGGTTCAACCTGGATCACGGTTACTGGTGTCAGATTTCCGCTTTCGTCGAATACCTGTGTCATACCAACTTTTTTTGCAATCAGACCTTTCATTCTGATATTCTCCTATAGGACTAAAGCATTGGGAAACTTTATCCTTTATTATTTTTTAAGGCCGCCATCCCAGATCCAAGGGACCGTACCATTTTTAACGCTTTTATTAAAAAGCAAATTGCACAACTTACTGTGTGATTACTACGTCTACACCTGCAGGAAGTTCAAGCTTCATCAAAGAATCCATAACATCCTGTGATGGGCTCATGATGTCAATAAGTCTTTTGTGTGTACGCATTTCAAACTGTTCACGTGATTTTTTATTAACGTGTGGTGAACGCAATACTGTTACCTTATTGATTCTTGTTGGAAGAGGGATAGGGCCAGAAACCTTAGCTCCCGCTTTCTTTACAGTCTGCACGATGGCTTTAGCACTCTGGTCGATCAGTTCTACATCAAATGCACGAAGTCTGACACGAATTTTTCCATTAGCCATTTATTGTTACTCCTTTTTTTCACAACAGGCGAACTGATAAACAATACCAATTCACCTGTTTGAAAAAAAATTAAAAACTATTCAATAATTTTTGTTACCTGTCCAGAAGCGATTGTGTGACCGCCTTCACGGATAGCAAGTTTAAGACCTTCATCCATAGCAATTGGGTGAATAAGAGTTCCGAGAACTTTTACGTTATCACCTGGTTTTACCATGTCTGTACCAGCTTCGAGATCGATAGTTCCTGTAATATCTGTAGTTCTGAAGTAGAACTGTGGACGATATCCAGAGAAGAATGGAGAGTGACGTCCACCTTCTTCTTTAGAAAGAACGTAAATCTGAGCTTCGAATTTTGTATGAGGTGTGATAGAAGCTGGTTTAGCCAATACCTGACCACGTACAACATCTTTCTTTTCAACACCACGGAGGAGGATACCAACGTTATCACCAGCCATACCAGAATCAAGTGTTTTCTGGAACATTTCAATACCTGTTACAGTTGTATCAGCTGTTGGGCGAATACCTACGATCTGAACTGCATCGTTCATATTAACGATACCACGTTCAATTTTACCTGTTACTACAGTACCACGTCCTGAAATTGTAAAGATATCTTCGATTGGCATTAAGAATGGTTTTGCTTCATCACGTTCTGGATCATCGAACCATGTATCCATAGCTGTAAGGAGTTCTTCGATACAAGCTGTGTTTTCTGGAGTTGCTTCATTCAAAGCTTTGAAAGCAGATCCCTTAATGATTGGTGTATCTTCAGAGAAACCATATTCTTTAAGAGTATCTTTTACTTCTTCTTCTACGAGCATCAACATTTCTTCATCACCGTCGAGCATATCAACTTTGTTCAAGAATACGATGATCTTTGGTACACCTACCTGACGAGCGAGCAACAAGTGTTCACGTGTCTGTGGCATAACTGAGTCTGGAGCAGAAACTACGAGGATAGAACCATCCATCTGAGCAGCACCAGTAATCATGTTTTTAATATAGTCAGCATGTCCTGGACAGTCGATATGAGCATAGTGTCTCTTATCTGACTGATATTCCAAGTGACGAGTATTGATTGTAATACCACGTTCCTTTTCTTCTGGAGCGTTATCAATTTCATCGTACTTAAGAACTTTATCACCATATTTGTTTCCACAATATGTTGTGATAGCAGCTGAAAGAGTTGTCTTACCATGGTCTACGTGACCAATAGTACCAACGTTCATGTGAGGTTTAGTTCTAACGAACTTCTCCTTTGCCATGTTTTTCTCCTTGCCAGAATTTTTTCATCTAGCATACTTATTATTTAATGTGTTGCACTTTAAGCCAGAACATTTTACGCCTTAACTAAGGAATAAAACATTCGCAGACACAATATTTGCTGATTATAACGATATATAATAGAAGGGTTAAAGAATTTTGTTATGTAATTAAAATACTTCATCAATTCGAAGTACCTTTAACCCGCTACCACCGATCGTTACCACTTAAGACAACTGGTTTGGTATTTTCGAGTTAAGTCTTATAGAAAGACTATCAGAAACCCTAAACCAAGATGACTTAACAACCTTACCAACGGTAAAATTTCTTAATTTGGGCCGTATATACCTGAAAACATAATTTATGTTAACTTTACGGTTATACCTGACAATTTTTACAAAATTATCAGCCTGATCTCAAAGAACCCATTTTCTGCCACTTAGACAGTATAGTTCTTAATTTATACTATTTATAAAAATAAATTTCAAGACCTTAGATTTTAAATTTACAAAAAAAAAGAGAAATGATTTCTCACTTCTCTTTTTTGTAGTTATCCTACCATCTGTAATGAGCAAAAGCTTTGTTAGCTTCAGCCATTTTATGTACATCTTCACGTTTCTTGTATGCTGTACCTGTATTGTTATATGCATCAAGAAGTTCAGCTGATAATGTATCAGCCATTCCGTGTCCGCTTCTCTTACGAGCTGCTTCAATAATCCATCTCATAGCTAAAGCTTCACGACGTGTTTCACGGATTTCCATTGGAACCTGATATGTAGCACCACCAACACGGCGAGATTTTACTTCTACCATTGGTTTTACATTTTCAAGAGCCTTTAAAAGAACTTCCAAAGGATCTTTTTCAGTTTTTGCCTTTAATTTATCCATTGCTTCGTAAATGATTTTCTGGCAAGTTTCTTTTTTACCATCAAGCATCATACGGCAAACAAATTTTGATACAACTTTTGAATTGTATTTTACATCTGGCATTATTGGTCTTTCGATTGATTTCTTATGTCTTCCCATCTTATTCCTCCATTAAGCCTTTGGTCTCTTAGCACCGTATTTAGAACGACCGCGTTTTCTGTCTTCTACACCGAGTGTATCTTTTGTACCACGAATAATGTGATAACGTACACCAGGAAGATCCTTTACACGACCACCACGTACTAATACTACTGAGTGTTCCTGCAAGTTATGTCCAATACCTGGAATATAAGCAGTAACTTCAATACCATTGCTCAAACGAACACGAGCAATCTTTCTCAAAGCTGAGTTTGGTTTCTTAGGTGTCTGAGTCATAACACGTGTACATACACCGCGTTTCTGTGGACAAGAATCAAGTGCGGGAGCCTTAGTTCTCTTTGCAGCAGATTTACGACCCTGACGGATTAATTGATTTATTGTAGGCATCGCCTATTCTCCTATTTGTATTCCGGTCAGCACCCCGGAAGAAATAACAAAATAATGGTTCTAAAATAATACAAAATTCCGGCAAATCATGTCAACCATTCTTTACCGGAATTTATTTAACTTATTGATTAATCAGCATCTTCTGGTTCGTAATTCATTTCATCAACTTTTGAATTACTACTTTCAGAAGCTTCCTGCTGACGTCTTGATTCAAGAATTTCATTCATCTGAATATCAAGATCTTTATCTCCATCGTCAAACAACTTAACGTCTTTATAATTCTTAATACCAGTACCGGCAGGAATCATATGTCCAATTGCAACATTTTCCTTAATACCATGGAGACCATCAGTCTGTCCGGCAATAGCTGCATTTGTAAGAACTCTTGTTGTTTCCTGGAATGAAGCAGCAGAAATAAATGAATCAACATTTAAGGAAGCTTTTGTAATACCCTGGAACATTGGACGTCCAATTGCTGGAACTGCCGCACTACCCTGAGCCATTACGCGAGCATTTTCTTCACGGAATTTATATTTATCAACAGACTGTCCAAAGATAAAGTTAGAATCACCAACAGAGATAATTTCAACTTTTCTTAACATCTGACGAACAATAATACCGATATGTTTATCATCAATATCTACACCCTGAGCCATATAAACGTTCTGGATTTCTTCCATAATATAACGCTGAAGTGCATCTTCACCAAGAATTGCAAGAATATCCTGTGGATTCTTTGATCCGTCACACAACTGTTCACCAGCTTCTACATGGTCACCATCACGAACAATCATACGTTTTGTCATTGGAACATGATGTTCAAAAATCTTTCCGTATTCATCTTCGATTGTAATTACACGTTTACCTTTTGTAATACCCTTGAATTTAACAAGACCAGAAATCTGAGCAAGTACACAAGGATTTTTTGGCTTACGAGCTTCAATAAGTTCTGTTACACGTGGAATACCACCTGTAATATCGTTTGTTTTAGCAGCTTCTTTAGGAATCTTAGCAAGCATTACACCAGCTTTTACTGCTACTTTATCTTCTACCAAAAGGTTTGCACCTGCAGGTAAATAATATGTTCCTAATTCATTACCAGCTTCATCTGTAATCATGATTCTTGGCTGTTTTGTATCCAAGTGAAGATCAGTAATTACACGTTCTGAGTTACCAGTATTTGCATCAATTTTTACACTTAATGTTGAATCTGGAATAATGTCTTCAAAGTGAATATAACCATCGCTTTCAGCAATAATTGGTTCATTATACTGTTCGAATTCACCAACAGGATCACCCTTCTTAACAAAAGCACCAGCTTTAACATAAATTGTAGAACCGTTAATAATTTCGATTTTCTGTTCTTTACTTGTCATGTAAAGAATTCCATCTACGATAGAAACCGTACCAGTTACAGCAGCAGAAATTTCTTTTCCATCACGACTGATAATTGGAGTTCCTCTTAATAAACTAGTTCCATCTTCTACTAAAACTTTATCAGAAGATTCAATCTTAACCTGGTCAAGAACACGAATAACTGTCATTGAACCTTTACGAGTAAACAACCATTTTCCATCATCTAATACTACGTGAGTACCAGCGATATCTTTAATGAATGCATCGTATTTAAGAACAATGTGGTTATCTTCTGTAGACATTTCAGCAGTACCACCAGAGTGGAATGTACGAAGTGTAAGCTGTGTACCAGGCTGACCAATTGACTGAGCGGCAATAATACCAACTGCTTCACCAATTTCAACGATCTTGTTGCGAGCAAGGTTTTTACCATAACATTTTACACAAATACCATGTTTTGCTTCACAAGTAAGAACTGTTCTAAGTTTAACCTTTTCAACACCAGCTTCTTCGATTTTAGCTGCTAATGCTTCATCAATATATTGATTAACATCACAGAGAAGTTCACCTGTAATTGGATGAACAACACGTTCAATTGTAAAGTGACCTTCAATACGATTCTTAAGATGAACTTTAATATCATCGCCATCTTTAATTGCTGCGTATTCAATACCGTTGATTGTAGAACAATCTTCTTCATTAATTACAACATCCTGTGCAACATCTACAAGACGACGTGTCATGTAACCTGCATCGGCTGTTTTAAGCGCTGTATCCGAAAGACCTTTACGAGCAGCGTTTGTAGAAATGAAGTATTCGATAACCGAAAGACCTTCCTTAAAGTTTGCTTTAATTGGAAGTTCAATAATATCACCATTAGGCTTAGTCATAAGACCACGCATTGCGGCAAGCTGAGAAATCTGACCACGAGAACCGCGGGCACCAGATGTAGCCATCATATAGATAGTATTGAAACCATTTTTATCTTTCTTAAGGTTATCCATCATCTTGTTTGTAAGTTCTTCGTTTGCACGAGTCCATACAGACAATACATTGTTATAACGTTCGTTATCAGTTGTTGTACCGGCACGCCAGTTCTGGAAGTGTTTTTCAACTTCTTTATTTGCTCTTTCAACGATTTCAGACTTTTCTTCTGGAACAAGAATATCGTCCATACAAATTGTTGCACCGTAGAATGTAGCGTTTTTATAACCAACGTCTTTAATTGCATCATGCATCTTGATTGTACACCATGGACCTTTTGTCTTATAAACGTGTTCAATCATTGCTTTTAATGACTTATCAAATAACTGACGGTTTACAAATTCAACTTCTTCTGGCATTGCTTCATTAAATGCAAGACGACCTGCAGAAGTTTCAATTAAATCACCAGCTTTAAAGTCCTGAGTTCCTGAAACAAATTCTTTATCACCTTTTACAGTAAGAGCAGAACTGCTGAAAGAATCTTTTGGAGCTGGAACTTTAATCAATGACTGCCATTCGATTAAACCACGTTCTGCAGCCATGCGAACTTCATCTACTGAACTGAATCTGTGACCTGTACCTTTTGCATCAGGTTTAATTGCAGTCATATAGTAAATACCAAGTACCATATCCTGAGATGGAGCAACAATTGTCTTACCATTTGCAGGGTCAAGAAGGTTACGAGCAGAAAGCATTAATGTCCAACATTCCATCTGAGCAGCCTGTGTCAAAGGAACGTGAATAGCCATCTGGTCACCATCGAAGTCGGCATTGAAAGCTTTACAAGCAAGTGGGTGAAGTTTAAGAGCTTTACCTTCTACAAGTACAGGTTCAAATGCCTGAATACCAAGTCTATGAAGTGTAGGAGCACGGTTCAACATAACTGGGTGTTCTTTTACAACTTCATCAAGAATTGCAAATACTTCTGGAGATTCAGATTCTACAAGTGATTTTGCTTTCTTAATATTAAATACAACGTCTTTATCAACAAGTTTCTTCATTAAGAATGGTTTGAACAATTCAAGAGCCATTTTTGTTGGAAGACCACACTGCCAGAGCTTTAATTCAGGTCCAACAACAATTACAGAACGTCCAGAATAGTCTACACGTTTACCAAGAAGGTTCAAACGGAAACGACCCTGTTTACCTTTAAGTAAGTCTGAAATTGATTTAAGAGGACGATTTGAAGCACCTTTTACAGAGCGTTTTCTCTTAGTATTGTCAAATAAAGCATCTACAGCTTCCTGTAACATACGTTTTTCGTTTCTGATGATAATATCAGGAGCAGAAAGTTGTAAAAGTCTCTTAAGACGATTATTTCTATTAATTACACGACGATACAAATCGTTTAAGTCTGATGTAGCAAAACGACCACCATCAAGCTGAACCATTGGACGTAATTCAGGTGGAATAACAGGAATAACATCGAGAATCATCCATGAAACTTTGTTTCCAGAGTTAAGGAAGTTTTCTACAATTTCAATTCTCTTTAAGAGACGTTTATCGCTCTTAGCACCTTTTTCTTCCATTTTTTTACGAAGATCAGCTCTGATTTCGTTAAGATCAAGTCTTTCAAGAAGAGTTTTAATAGCTTCAGCACCCATATCTGCCTGGAAACCATTTCCATAACGATCAAGTGCATTCTGATATTCTTCTTCTGTAAGAAGATCCATTTTCTTAAGGTCAGTATCACCAGCATCAATTACGATATATTTTTCATAGTAAAGAACAGAACGTAATGCAGCTACCTGTAAATCAAGAAGAAGTCCCATACGGCTAGGAACAGAACGATAGTACCAGATATGACTTACTGGAGCAGCAAGTTCAATGTGACCAGTTCGTTCACGTCTTACTTTAAAGTGAGTAACTTCAACACCACAACGATCACAAATTACACCCTTGTAGCGAATTGATTTAAATTTACCACAGTAACATTCCCATTCCTTTGTTGTACCGAAAATTCGTTCACAGAACAAACCTTCTTTCTCTGGACGGAGAGTACGATAGTTTATAGTTTCAGGTTTTTTAACTTCACCATAAGACCAAGATCTAATGGTATCTGGAGAAGCTAATTTAATCTTTAAATGGTCGAAATCCTGAATATCATGCATTTACATCCTCCTTGTCAAATCCGGAAGCAGCTTTATCTATTAATTCCTGATCACGTTCTGTAAGAGCAATCTGTTTACCCTTAGCATCATAAATAGTGAAATCAAGAGCCAAACCACGAAGTTCCTGTACCAATACATTGAATGATTCTGGAACACCCATAGCTGATGAAGGATCACCTTTAACGATTGATTCGTAAATCTTTGTACGACCGTTCATATCATCAGACTTAATTGTCATCATTTCCTGAAGACAGTTTGCAGCACCATAAGCTTCAAGAGCCCAAACTTCCATTTCTCCAAGACGCTGTCCACCAAACTGAGCTTTACCACCAAGTGGCTGCTGTGTAACAAGTGAGTATGGACCGATTGAACGAGCATGCATTTTATCATCAACAAGGTGATGGAGTTTTAAGTAATAAATTACACCAACGAAAATAGGATTAACAAATGGTTCACCTGTCTGTCCACTGTGAACAATCTGTTTACAGCTTCTTGGAAGACCAGCTTCTTCAAGTTTATCTGCAATCATTTCCTGACTTGGTGACTGGAATACTGGACATTCAAAGAACTGGTTCAAGTATTTACCTGCAATACCAAGTTCTGATTCAAGAATCTGACCAATATTCATACGAGAAGGTACACCAAGAGGGTTCAAACAAACATCAAGTGGAGTACCATCTTCCAAATAAGGCATATCTTCAACTGGGAGAATACGAGAAACAACACCTTTGTTTCCGTGACGTCCAGCCATCTTATCACCTTCACGTAACTTACGTTTGTTAGCAATAAGAACTTTTACAACCTTATCTACACCAGGACTTAAATCATCATTTGGACGACTCATTTCCTGAATATCAATTACAACACCTTCAATTCCATGTGGAACGCGGAGTGATGTATCTCTAACTTCTTTAGCTTTTTCACCGAAGATTGAGTTTAAGAGTTTAAATTCTGGAGTTGTTTCAGTTTCTGATTTTGGAGTAACTTTACCAACAAGAATATCACCAGAACGAACTTTAGCACCAATACGAATAATACCTTCATTTCCAAGATTAGCGAGAGCTTTTTCACTAATATTTGGAATATCACGAGTAATACGTTCTGGACCAAGTTTTGTTTCACGAACATCAATACTGAATTCTTTAATATGAATAGAAGTATACATATCTTCGCGAACTACACGCTGTGAAATCAAAACGGCGTCTTCATAGTTGTAACCATTCCAAGGAACGAATCCTACAAGAAGGTTTCTACCAAGTGCCAATTCACCATTAAATGTAGCTGCACCATCAGCAATTACATCACCTGCTTTTACACGCTGACCAACTTCAACTGTTGGACGCTGGTGGTTACAAGTATCATTATTTGTTCTCTGGTATTTAAGTAATGAATATTCTTCAACAGGTCCAACCATTGGATCATCTGTTTTGATTTTAATTAAATCACTTGCAGAATAAATTACTTCACCATCGTGTTTAGCTTTTACAATTACACCTGAATCATAAGCACACTTCTTTTCCATACCTGTACCAACATGTGGTGGTTCTGGGAATAAAAGTGGAACTGCCTGACGCTGCATGTTACAACCCATGAGAGCACGGTTAGCATCGTCATGTTCAAGGAATGGAATCAATGAAGCAGAAACCGAAATAATCTGACGAGGACAAACGTCAATATACTGAACATCTTTTGCATTTCTTGTTGTATAGTTACCTTTCTGTCGACAAGAAATCATTTCTGTTGGGAATGAACCATCTTCTTTAATTCCTTCAACAACAGGTCCAATCCAGTATTTATCTTCATCCATTGCAGACAAATATTCAACTTCGTTTGTTACTTTTCCATCTACAACTTTTCTGAAAGGTGCTTCAAGGAATCCGTATTCATTAATACGAGTAAACATTGCCATTGAAACAATAAGACCAATGTTTGGACCTTCAGGAGTTTCAATAGGACACATACGACCATAGTGTGAATAATGAACGTCACGAACTTCGAATCCGGCACGATCACGAGAAAGACCACCAGGACCAAGAGCGTTCAAACGACGTTTATGTGTAAGTTCAGCCAATGGGTTAATCTGATCCATGAACTGAGAAAGCTGTGATGAACCAAAGAATTCTTTAATAGAAGCAACGATTGGTTTGATTGAAATCAAATCAGAAGGTTTTAATGTATCAGTTTCTTTAGAAGACATTCTTTCTTTGGCAATTCTTTCCATACGAGAGAATGCTGATTTTAACTGAATAGTCATTAATTCGCCAACTGAACGAACACGACGGTTGCTTAAGTTATCAATATCATCAATCTGTTCTTCACCAATAAATGCTTTAATAAGGCATTTCATTGTATTGATAATATCGTCTTTAATAAGTGTTGAATCTTTTACATCGTCTGAATATTCAAAACGTTTGTTTAATTTATAACGTCCAACACGTCCTAAATCATAACGTCTTTCACCAAAGAACGTAGAATTCAAGTCTTTTTCTGCCTGTTCAACTG
>X394_Przewalski_horse__coassemble_88_pt1 | contig 12555 bp, 4 predicted proteins | sample X394_Przewalski_horse__metabat2_high_PE_006 | metagenome-assembled genome bin X394_Przewalski_horse
GTCAGGATGACGGTTTACTTGTCAGGATGACGGTTTACTTGTCAGGATGACGGTTTACTTGTCAGGATGACGGTTATCATTTTTGTCAGGATGACGATTTACTTATAAATTTGGCACCTGAACCCTTTCTCCACGAATTTCAAGAGTTTTTACGCTTGAGAATTTCTTGAAGTAGCTGGCATCTATCTGTTCATCGTCACAATCAAAAATAATGGTTTCAAGACTTTCTGGAACGTAGAACTTTAGATCTCCTTTTCCGGTATATTTCAGGATGATGGTATAGAAATTATCATACGAAGGTTTTTTTACTCCAAAGAAAGCGCCAAAATTTATTGTGGCATATGCAGTTGTATCCATGGAACTCACAGTTACTTTTCTAAGATTTCCACAATTTACGAAAGCCTGTTCATTTATTCTCTTGGCATTCTTTATGCAAACAACATAATCATTATCTTTAACATATGTATTGAAATATCCATAGCATTCTCCAAAATCAATGGCAAAATCATTTTCTGCTTCTTTCAATACTTCATTGAGTTTTATCATGTCAAATGCGTTAAAGCCTTCTGCCACAACCCTTACAATTCCAGTCTTAAGCTGACGTCTTATGTCATCAAGGAATTCATCTGTAGCCACACATATTTCTTTTGCTGGATAAATGTGTTCATAAGGCTTAACCGGAAGAACCTTTTTGCCTTCCACATAATATGCAACAGGATCAATTGGGAATGAATCATTTGTTGTGTTAGTTGGCCATGTAGAAACTGACTCTTCCTTCTTCAGGTTTTCGTTAACCTCAACATGATATGTAATTTTCTTAGTAAGTGTTACGCCCGATTCACGCCCCTTTGCAATTGCTTCAAGGACATAATCTCCTGGTCTTTCTGGCTGGAAGAAATATTCATAAATTTGATCGCTGACTTTTTTGCCATCCACAAACAAAGAATAGTCTATTGGTTCTGCAACATAATCAAGAACTTCTCCATGAATATGTATGCCTATAGCACTTCCAAGAGTATAGGTTCTTTCTGGTCTATCCCAGTTAGTTACAGAAAGTTCAGATTTTTTGTCCAATGTTTTTTTAGTTGGAAGAGGGGTCTGCTTGTATTGGATTTTTGCATGAGGAACTCTTATAAAATCATTCTTAACATATTTTTCTCCATTTAAATATTCCAAATGAATTCTGTCCTTTTCCCAAGTGAACTCATAATTTGGATTATAAGATACAATTTTTCCATTCTTGAATTCCGCAATAGGATATGCATCGGCAATATAATCAGTTCTTGTGGCGCTGTCTTCTTCCTGGTCATGGATCCAGTAGATCTTGGAATTTTTAACCATAAATCCACTTGATCTTCGTGGATAAGTATAATTGTAGAAGTTGTCCAGATGATCATAACGAATCCAGAATCCTTCTGTGGTTTGTGGATTTTTAGCAGTGGAAACAATTCTTACAGTATCTTCTGTAAAAGTTCCATCTGTGTAATTTGTCTTTGCAGTAACCTTGTATATACCTTCATTTCTGCAGGTAAAATAGAAATGAGTTCCTTCTGTATATTGCAAAGTCTGCTCTGTTTTTTTATAGAGAGAAAGAATTGTCCATTCAACATCTTTTACAGGTTTATCTGTAACTACATCAAGCCAGCATTTTTCTCCCTTAAGATAAATGTCTTTAGGAACCCAGATTTTTCCTGGTGCCACAAATCTTTTTTCTGGATCTGTTGATTTTGTAACAGTCACTGTAATTACATTTGTTTTAGTAATATCTGGACCTGCATAAACCTGATAGGTTCCTTCTTCAAGTCCATGCAGATAGAATGGTTCCTGGTTATAACCATATTCTGGTTCGTACCATTCCACAGGAGCATCTTTCTTGAGTTTTCTTGAAACATTCCAGGTCACACTACTCCATTCCTCATCAAAGCCGCCATCAATATAGAACATTATTGTTCCATTTTCCGGCATGGTCGTTTTATCGCAGGCAATATAAGTTACTGAGTTGTCTCCTATTACTGATTTTTTTCTGAGTTTTATATTCTTTTTTGCCTTTGTGTATTTGACAGTTCTATCTTTGAAAAACAATGCAATATAGTTATCGTTTAACTTTACCTCTTCTTTGAGGGTACTGTTTTTATAGTTTATTGTACCATTTGACTCAAGCTTTCCCACAGGGGATTCAGAATATACATAATATCCGTCGGTATATAATTCAAATTCAGAAATATAACCTTCGCCATCAATGTGGCAGCCAGTTTGTTCATCCTGACTGAGCCAAGATGTGTTGTAATATTTTTTAGGTGTTTTAGTTACAATCTTTTTTCCACCGATAGTTTCAACGTCTGTATTTATAAAATCTTCAAGAGCTTTGTTTACTGGTTTTGCAGGAACTTCAAGTTCTGGTTCTGGAATTGGTTCAACGGATGCAATAAATGAGTCAACGTAATTATAATCACCATTTTTTGAAATAAGGTAATAAAAACCTTCTTTTGCTTTTCCACCCGCTTCGAGATCAAAACCATTTTCTTTGAACCAATTAATCACATATGGATTATTCTCACCTGACACGACTCGAACATGGGTAAAAGCATTTTTTCCAATCTGAGTCAATGAATCTGAAACATCTAATAATGTAACTCCTGTATTGTAAAAAGCATAATCACCAATTGATTTAAGCTGGTTACATACATATCTCAGATATAAATTTGACTCTCCTGCAGTCTCTGAAAAAATATATGCAGGAATACGTTTTACATCACCTACTCCAATATAAGTAATTTTATCATTTTTAAAAACTGGACCAGTACAGTCCTTGCAATCAATTGCATTAAAAAAAACATGAAAAAGATTAGGACAATCAGAAAAGGCGTTTTCACCTATTGAAACAATCTGCTCAGGAATAGTGACTTCCTTGATTTCTTTAATTCCCCTGAAACCATCTTTTGCAATCTTGGTAACGGAATCATCAAAATATAGACATCCAGCAGAATCTATTGTGTATAAGTTTTTATCTTTATACGACACCTGGGCAAAAATTGAAGATGTTGCAAAAAACATGCACAATGCCGCAAGAAGTTTTTTCATATTGTCCTCCCTCTATAAGAAGTGAAAGTAAAAAAGTGTGCCCACTGAGTCCCCGTCATAAAAACAAGGACTCAGTTTTTAGCACACTATATTTTTTTTATTTGATTGTTCTTTCGACTCTGGCGTTATTAAGTTCATTATCCCTAATTGTGTTGCCATCTGTCTTAGTGCTTGCTTTGTTTAAAGAAGCAGTAAGGGACATTTCATCGGAAGAAATCACAACACCGGATCTTACTCCCTTTGCCTCAGCCTTTACCTTGATGGTTTTTCCAGCATGAGTTGGAAGAGCCCTGAATACATATTCCGTACCGGTGTAACCTGTAACAACTCCATCAACATACCAGCTTATTACAACATCCTCATCCACGGCAGGAATTGTTGCTGTAAACTTTGCGGCCGGAGCATCAGGAATAATAACCTTGGTTGTATCACAGACAAGACTTACCCTTGTGTTCTTTGTCAAAAGTTTTGCCTCAACTGGAGTAGCTGTGGTGATAAGTTTGTAGGCAGCTGAATTAGATTTTTCATACTTTGTTATATCTGCAGATTCAATCTTTAGTGTTGTCGATGCTAAATCAAAACTGAAATTATATTCAGTGCTTGTAAACTTACCAAGTCTGTTTACGGTCGCAATGTTTGTTCCATAATAGAACACATCGATATTAGTTTTCTTACCTTCTGTCTTTTTAGCAAATGCTTTGTAAACCATTCCGTTAGACATGATTACATATCCAGAAGTATCCGAAGCAGACTGGGCCCAGAATCCTACCAGGTCAGTTCTTTGGTCACGGGCTTCCACTGTAAATGTTACGGCTTCTGTTGTATATGTTACGCCAGTAATGTTACCTGTGACACGCACTGCCCTTTTGTTTACTTCATCAGCTGTCTTGGAATCGCTTCTTGTGTAAGTGTAGGTTGGTGTTGTTGCGTTCTTGAACAGTCCACCAGTCTCTGCGTTGATCCACTGATAAGTTACACCCTCATCAAGCACATCAAAGGCAGCTGTCGGTAAAGTAATGGTAAGGCTTGCCGGATTGTCATTTGCAGCAATCTTTGTTTTTGACAAAGTTGGAGTAATCTTCTGTGTTATAGAAGAAATGAATTTTCCTTCCCTGGCTTTAATAGATTTGTTCTGTTTGTACTCAGCTCTCTTTCCATTCTTTTCGATGTAAAGAGTCTTTTCTGTTCTGTTCACCCAAATCTTGTAAGTTTCAGGATCAACTTCATCAATGATAGCGCTGTCATCTGCAAGCTGTGCAATTGGTTTTGGTAACAGATACCAGTCAGAAGCTGACTTCTGATTCATCACATAAAGCTGTCCGTTTTCTTTAAAGTAAACTGCATCTTTAGAATCTGATTTGTTTACCCAAGCGCCAGCCATTTCTGGACGGATGCTGTCCATTACAAACTTGATTGTAACAGTATTTGACTTAACAGTTTTCTTTGACTTGCGGCCAGTTGCCACTGCATATAAGCTGTGTGTCATTGGCTCAGAGAACTGAGTTACATGAGTTGGACCCTTGTCTGATCCATCATTCTTTCCGTCATCAAAGAACCACTGGTAATCAACAACTTCATCACAGCTTGTGATACTTGCCTTGAGAGTTACATTTGTATCAACCTTTACTGTTGTCTGTGAAGCAGTGATTGTAAGTTTTGTTGTTGAATCAATGTATTTAACAGCACGTGGAACAACCTTCGATTTTACATAAGTTTTTTCAACGCCATTTGTTTTAACAACAAGTTTACCATTTACAATCCTTGTCTTGTTTGCTGAGACATTGTCAGTGATCTCATAGCCTTTTGATGCCATTGTTGCAATTACATCTGGTTCATAGAGCCATGCATTTGCATCTTCATCGGCATACATGTAATAGATTTTACCGTCAGCAGCAATGTATCTTCCGCTGCCATCATTGTTTTTTTCTGCAACCCACGCGCCAACAAATTCTGGACGGTGGTCAACATAGTTGAATGTTACCTTTACTTTATTTGAAGTTACAGTTTTTCCAGAGCGACTTCCCTTTGCAACAAGATAATATTCAACTGTTCTTGGATCAGGACACTCATCAGTTTCGTAAGAAGACTTTGTGCCCTTTGCGTTATTTACAGCAGCTCCATTAATGTACCACTGGTAAGTAACACCTTCATCAACATTTGAGATTTTTGAATTAATTGCTACCGAACCATAAAGTACTTCAGCTGAAGTTGCACTTGCAGTGATTGTAAGCTTTGTTGTTGAATCAATGTATTTTGCAAGACGTGGAACGATATTTGCCTTTGAGTATGTAGAATCAAGGCCATTTGCAGAAACAACCAACTTGCCGTTTACGATCTTTGATTTGTTTGTTGCAACGTGATCAGTGATTCCATAACCTTCTGATGCCATTGTTGCCACAACTTCTGGTCTGTAAACCCATTCACGAGTTACTTCATCCTGGTACATGTCGTAGATTTTTCCATCGGCAGTAATCCATTTTCCACCGTTGGCTGTCTTGTCCTTTACCCATGCACCTGCAAATTCTTTACGATGATCAACAGTATAGAAGTTTACAGAAATTTTGTTTGATGTAATTGTATTTCCAGAAGTAGCTCCCTTTGCAACAAGATAATACTCCTTTGTTTTTGCTTCAGCTGAAGTATCTTCAAATGAAGATGCTGTTCCTTTTGCTGAATTTACTGCTGCTCCGTTAACATACCACTGATATGTAAGTTGTTCATCAAGTTTAGATGTCTTAAGAGTAAATTTAACTGTACTATTAACTGGAACACCATTTGTTACAGTACTATTGTTAGATTTATCATATGCAGAAATTTTGAATGATGTTGATGAATCTACATAAAGTGCAGCACGAGGATTTACTGTTGATTTAGAATATGTTGAATCAACACCTTTTGTTGTAACAACAATTTTTCCATTAACAACCTTTGCAGATGTGCTTGAACCAGCTCTTGAAGTAAAGTCATAGCCACTTGATGCCATTACAACCATTACAGCAGGTTTGTATAACCATTCACCACTTGCACTATCTTTGTACATTTCATACATCTTTCCATCGAGAGCCAAGTAAACACCAGTGTTTGCAGACTTATCATTTACCCATGCTCCAGCGAATTCGGCGCGGTGATCAACGAGACTGTATGTAATTGAAATTTTGTTTGATGTAACTGTCTTTTTAGAAGTTACACCTGTTGCAACTACATAGTATTCGATTGTTTTTGCTTCAGTCGATGTTGCTGTGTAACTTGAATCTGTTCCACTTACAGCCTTTCCACCTGCATACCACTGATATGTAAGGTCTTCATCAACTTCAGAATGTTTTACAAGAATCTTTGATGTTGTACCTACTTCAACGCTTTTGTACTTTGCACTGAGAGTGAGTGCTGTTGAAGAGTCAACATATATTGCAGGACGTGAACTTACAGCTGATTTTGTATATGTGAATACAACCTTGTTTTCTGAAACAATCAGTTTATCGTTATCAATTCTTGAAATACATGATGATATATGATCAGTGATTGTTTTACCGTCAAGTGCGATTGTAGCAACAACTTCTGGCTTATAAATCCATTCACCAGATTTTGCATCTTTATACATATCACGGATTTTTCCGTCTGCTGTAATGTATTTACCTGTTGTTGGAGAAGAACCTGTTCTAAGCCATGTACCTGCAAATTCTGAACGATGATCAGCAACATAGAATGATACAGTCAGCTTGTTTGAAGTAACTGATTTCTTTGAAGTAACACCAGTTGCAACAACATAATATTCAAATGATTTTGCCTCAGACAAACTTACTTCGAGAGAAGAATTTGTTTCCTTTGCAATAGCCTTTCCGTTAACGTACCACTGATATGTAAGGTCTTCATCAAGCTCAGAATGCTTTGAAAGAATCTTTGCAGTCTTACCTACTTCAAGGTTTGTATCCTTTGCGCTGATTCTGAGAGTTGTTGATGAATCAACAAACTGCATACTACGTGTAGTAACAGCAGATTTTATATATGAATTTTCAACGTTATTTATAAAAACGCGAAGTCTCTTAGTCTCTGAATCGATGTATGTTTTGTTTGTTGAAACATTGTCAGTGATGACATAACCAGTTGATGCCAAAGAAGCAACAGGCTCTGGACTGAATATCCAGTCACCAGTTTTTTCATCCTTGAACATATCGTAGATTTTTCCATCAAGAGTCATGTACTTTCCAGCAGGTGCAAGCTCAGACTTTGCTTTGCTCAAAACCCAAGTACCTGCATATTCTGGACGGTGATCAACAAGAATGTAAGTTACTGTTATTGGAGCTGACTTAACTTTTACTCCTGACTCAGTACCAGTTACTTCAAGGTAAACAGAATACTCGCCCGCTTCAATTGGTGCATAGTGCTCAAGGTTTGCCATGCGACCATCTTTTGAACCCTTGACTCCCAGAGCCTTGCCATTTGAATACCACTGATACTGAAGTGGTTCATCAACCTCATCAATTGTTGAGGTAAAGCCGATAGGATAATACAATTCTGCAATTGTAAGGTCAGACTGAATTTTTACAACGCTTGAACTTGTCAACAATTTTTTTGCAGCAGTTGTTGTATTTCTAGTTTCTTCCTGTGCAGCTGCGGCTTCCTGTTCTGCCAGTGCGGCATAGTACTCAGTTCTCTGACGAGTAAGTGAAGCTACTGTGATGCCCTTAGCTTTGTCCGTTACGTATACGACAAATGTAAACTTGTAGGCAACAGAACACTCAACTGTAACATCACACCATCCGCTGTTAACTGCATTGATTGTGTACTTGCTGGAATCTGATGCTGAGCGAGTAACTGTAACTGTCGAGGTATTTGATGCCTCGAATCTGATTGGATATCCATTTTCTACAGGATCTGATGTGGCATTGAAACTGTACGACTTGTCTGCATCCGACATGTCGATAGTAACAGTTGCTGTCTCACCCTGGAATACCTGAGCGTCTTTTGAAACAATGATACCCTTAAGATCAAAAAGTTGCTTCAAAGACGAACAGCTTGTAGACACAAGAACAGTTCCTAATGCTAGTAAAAGAATTAAAAACTGATAAATGGATGAACGAACATTTTTGTGTGCTCTTTTCATTCTTTTCTCCTTCGTTTTAGTGATTCCTGCATTCAACCAGCAGGATCCGTTTTTGTTTATCTTAAATCGCCACTGCAGATCGATCTGGAAATTCATAGTACTCCACAACTCTGTTTTTCCTTACTTGCTACAGTCGCAATCTTTTCATTTTTTATATCGCTTGATATTTTCTGAAGTAAATTCAATACCAGCGGTGAAAGGTTCCAGTTCATGGATGTAAATCCAGTTTCCGCGAACCACTTCTGTTTCCTGCACAGGTTGAAATCCCTGGACAACAAGCAGCGCAATCATATCCGGGTCTGAGCAAAGCGCCATGTCAGCAATGGTAACCACATGACCTGGTGTGCCGCCCACAATGATGATGTCTCCAATACGCACATCTTTCCACGCAACAGGTTCCGTATCATAATTGTCAACGGAAAGTGAACCTGCCCATGCCATAAGTTTTTCCAGGTACGCCCTGAAAGATTGTTCATCTACAGAAAGATTGTTCTGCTTAACATAATCCAAATATCTGAACTCACTGCTTGCAGAAGTATGGAAAGAAATTTTTTCATACTGCTTTGTGGAGAAAAGATATTCACAGCGAAGCCTCATTGCCACGTCCGCACATTCCTGAATGTTGTTTCCGATGAAGTCCATTTCAAGAACTTGAGTTGCTCCCTGAACAGAACCACTTTGATATTTGCCAACATGTGAACTTGGATACATTTTGTAATTGCGAAGGAATTCTTGATAGCTGCCTTTTTCCACAGCCACCCGTTTCCAGCCGGTCGGAGTTCGGAATCGAGTTCCAACTGTCATGCCTTCTGGATTGATAAGTTCGTTTTCATCAATGCTTTCAATGTAGCTGATGTTGCCCAAGGAACCTGGAGTACCAGTAACCTGCTGTGGCATAAGAGCGGCAAGGGCACTTTCATAAATGTACCTGCCAGTTTTTTTGTCTCCGTCCTTGTAGATGCAATCCAAAGTAACTGCGCTTGTAACAAGCACATCAATGTAATCAATAAGATGGCCGTCACTTTTTCTCTTGAGAATTTCCTGACCAACAGTTTTGTCGTAATAGCTCAGTGTAATTTTGTCGTCTTTAAGAGGATTGCCTCTGTAGGTTCCAACTGCCTGGTACTTTCTGTTTCTGTTTGGAACAAGCCATGCGTCTTCTTCCACATCAAATTCATATTCTTCGATTGCTGGACACCAGAAAGTTCCGTTATTATAGAAGACAATTTTTCTTGCACGCTCATTCATGTAGAAACCTTCGAGAACACAGAGAACATCTTTTGTAGGGAACTCAGAAATCTTTACACTGAACTTACCAGGTTTAGGAAGATCTATGATTGATTCAGGAGCAACTGGCTCTCCCGCATCCTGCACAAGACGAACACTGCGGGGATACCTGTATTCGTAGATTGTTGCCCTGTCGATGTAAGGTTCACTTCCAGCATAAAAAACATTTCCTGTCACGCGGGAACTTTGAGAAACGTAAGCTGAAGAAAGCCAGTAGTTATTTGATTCCAGGAACACGGCGCCTGCATCTTCCATTCGCTGCCATTCTTCGTGGGTATAGTTGTTGGCAAAAGAAACGTACAAATCCTCATTCCATGGAGTGAAATTCAATCCTGAAGGAGCACCCTGCCAGTCGTCCGGTAAAAGAATCAAGCCGCTTTGCAAATCGATATATCCGAAGCTCACAAGACTCTGGGAATTTTTTCTTTCAAACAGAAGGTAGTAAATTTCCGCATCCGAAAGGAGACGCCAAAGTCCTTCCCTGTTTCCGCCATTTTTGATTTTGCAGAAAATGCCCCAGTCGAAATTTGTTCCGTCAATTACGTCGAGTTCGTGCAGACCTTCTTCATCATATTTGTTGCCAGTGTTTTCCTTTGACAAATCCTTGTAGCCCGAACCATATCTTGGGAAACTTGTTTCTATTCCTTCCTGTGAATAATACGACCTTGTGGTATAAGCGAGTATCTGTTCATCCGCAAAAGAAAATTCCTTTGTCTTTGTATTCTGAACCAAAACGCCTTTTGAAAAGCGAACCGCCTTTGAAGGAGACACACTGAATTTTCCAGGTAGCGCACCGACAGCTTCACTGATACTCTCATCTTTTTCAGTAGCTTCTTCCATGCTCAGGTAAGGCAGCCTTGCATTTGAGGAATTACTTGTTGAAGAATTGTTTGTTGAACTTGCAGCCGTTCCAGAAGAAGTGCCCGCGCTTGAAGATTCAACCAAAGCATTTTGAGCCGCAACATCCACCAAAGCTTCCACATACACTTTGTTTCCGTAGATGCCCTTGAACCAGGCAGCAGCATTTTTCCTAGCCCTGTCATTTTGTTTTTTGTAAGACAAAACGGAAAGACTAAAAGCCATTGCCGCAGAAAGATTCATGTCGTAGGTCCAGTCAGGTCTTTGCATAACCGAATTGACCGCGTACCATGCGGCTTCTTTTTCACCAGAGTTATAAAAATTCTGAGCCGCAATGAGAGAAGCAATCAATGCGGTGGCAAAACTGTTTTTATTTTTTTTACAGGCTTCATCCGAAAAAACCTTTGCTTCGGACACATCACCTGGATTTTCCAATGCAAGTAAATATGAATAAATGATAAGCTGCTCGTAAGTAGCTTTTGATTTGAGTTTGTTTTTCTTGATATTGATTTTTAAAAGATATTTTTCAGAAAGTTTTTCCGTTGAAAAATTTATGTTATAAAGATTGATTGCACTCAGCTTGACGGAAAGATCCGCGTTTTTATCCGCAAGAGTTGAGATGAGAAGATTAGCATTTTTATAATTGTCGGATGTAATTTTTTCCAGGCGTGAATAGACACTTCCAAAATTTACATCTTCCAATGGACTCTTTGCAAAGGCAACAAAGGCAAATGCAAAAAGACACAATGTTGTAGTAATTTTTTTCATTCAAACTTCTACAGCAGCCGCGAAAAAAAAGAAAATCCGCCCAAAACTACTGCAACTACTCCGTTCACGATTTTTTAATGAACTTGGATTAATAACGTCAGACTAGAATTTTTCTGACCTCAAAAAAATGGTTAATTCAAAAAGGATTTAAAAATCAGCATTAATGAACTTGAAAACGAGATGGGATGTCCAAAACAAATAAAGCGCAACAATGAAACTCTATGATGAAAGGAATTATGCACTACAAAAAACGTTATTTATCTGGACAACACAAAAATCCACCCCCATTGATTTTGCACAAAGCAACAAACAACAGAAGCGGATTTATTTATGCCTACTCTAATACTGACGATGCTCTGTACATGTCAACAGCGCTGTCACCCTGAGTCCAAACAATTGTGTTTTCATCTTTTATAGCAAATGAATTTACAAGTGTTGTTTCGCCATCTGTAACTGTCAGAGAATAAGAAATAGGATTCAGATCAAGATCTTTTTCAACTTCTTCGATGTAGCCTTTACCCTTTATGTACTCGCAGTAGCCTACATCTTTAACATATGGAAGGATAAGGTCTGAATAGTTAAGAGCTTTTCCACTAGACTTATTGTTAACTACAAGGTTTGCATCTGAGAAAATCAATTCAACAAGTCCGTTTGAAGAAACCCATGTGTCACGGAAGCAAACTGGAATCAAGAGTCTTCCGTATGTAAGAGCAAGAGGTTCTCTAACAGTATCACCATCAGTTATTGTAGCTGTGATGCCAGTTTCTGTCTTTGTAAATGAAAGAACCTTGTCCTTTGATGCGTGAGATTCAAAGCCTTCTGTTGTTGCCCAATAGTCCTTCAATGTGAGAGTGTAAGAGTTAGCAGTTACAACTTCCTCATATCCGTCCAAACCATTCAAGAAAGAATAATCTCCAGTTTGACTTCTGCCCTGATCATCGAAAATATTGTTGTCTGTAATGAAGTAAGATTCTGCAAAGATGGCTCTTTCTGCATCGTTAGACCAATAACCTTTGAGCCATTCAGGGATTTTCTTAAAATGTCCGTCTCTTCTGTGCTTGATGTAATCTGTGTCTTTCCAAGTTGGTGTTGGGGTAGGATCAATTCCACTAAGCAAATCACATGAAGCGAATGACAAAGCCAGTACTGTGCAAATTGCTCCTAAAAGAATTCTTTTTTTCATACTTATCTCCTTCGGTGTTTTATCCTCACTGAAAACACCTATACATTAGTACCCCCCCCCGGAAAGTCCGGGGAGAGCAGAGTAGCTATAATATATACAAATAAGTTTATGGGAAGTTATACAAAAAATCAAGGTTTAAATTAAACGGCTGAAATATCGCCGCTTAATTTAACTCGTGTTTTTAGAAAAAAACTCTGTTTATTGAACATGTTCGCTTTCGCAAACGAATTGTAAATCCTCTGTTGTTGAAACAACTTGCGGTTTACAATTTTAAGGA
>X394_Przewalski_horse__coassemble_93_pt1 | contig 12193 bp, 9 predicted proteins | sample X394_Przewalski_horse__metabat2_high_PE_006 | metagenome-assembled genome bin X394_Przewalski_horse
GTTCCGCATCATAAATTATATGACGGCCATTAGATTTTAAATATTCACAAGTTTATTTTATCATTTTAAGATTTTCATATAACATTGTTTTTAAGATATCTGTTACTTGAAATGTCAAGGATTTTCCGAAAATAACAACATATTCAGTATCTGCTGCTAAAAGACTTTGTAAATTACCATCTTCAGAACACTTTATATCTTTTCTTCTAGTTGAACCAAATGCACATAATTTTGCATTTTTTAGAGGATTTTTTTTCATTTCCTGAAAAAATTCCATATCTTTTGGGTTACTGCCAGGATTTCCTGCTTCAATATAAGCAATACCTAATTCGTCCAAAGCTTTACAGATATGAACTTTATCTTGAACTGAATAACTGATACCTTCGCCTTGAGCACCATCTCTCAATGTGGAATCTAAAATGAAAATCTTTTTACTCATATTCATGACTATAATCTGTAAAAGAAAAAAAATCCACCGTAAAAAAATAAACTTAAGGTCTGTCCCCCAGTTTTCTTAAAAATCAAGGTCTGTCCCCTTTTTGCAAAAAAATTACTTTCATTATATAATTTTCATATGCAAAAAATCAGGAATTCCTTAATACTATTGTGGATATTAGTTACACCACTTTGGGGACAGACCTCCATCTCCCCTGAAATCCAATCTAAAATAAAAAACTCTGTATTTGAACTTGTAACAAACAAAATCGAAGATAAAAATATAACCTATGAAAAAACTCTCTCCACTTCATCACGAACTGACACATTCACTTCTATAGGAACTGCTTTTTTGCTCAATGACGGATCTTTCTGGTCTGCAGCCCATAATTTTACCCTATACGGTGATACGGTTTATAAAAACTATTACATTCGTGATTCAAAAGGAAAAACTTATTCTGTTGATAAAATAACAGCCCTTTCTAATACACGGGATTTCATAAGCTTTACTGTTCCAGATTTTGTTTCTCAAAATGATTCTGGTCTTTCTTCTTCTGATTCATTTGAACTTAATGATTCCATTTTTTCTGTTGGACATGAACAAGGAAAAGGAATTGTGATTCATGATGGGATGATTTCCGACCAGACTCCAGAAGATTTCAATGGAGATTGGAACTGGATTAAATTTTCAACTTCTGCTAATTCTATAAATTCTGGCAGTCCTCTATTAAATGCAGATGGTGCTGTTATTGGTATTATCACAAAAAATAATGAAACTATGAATTATGCCCTGCCAATAAAAGAAATTGAAACTGGTAAAAATTCTCCTGGTTATATAGATTTCAGATTCTATTATCGGCTTCCAAATATTTTAAATAAAAAAGAATATCATCAGTTTGATTATTCTATTAAGCTGCCTGCAACTTATACTGATTTGCATACTGAACTTACAGATATTTATAAAAAACAAATCGAAACTGTCTTTAATAAAATGAAGTCTGAATATTCTCCTGATTCTCCCAATGGTTTTGGTAACTCAAAAGAATTTCCATCTATTTCTTTTAACTCTTTCTTCTCTGACACTCCTATGACTCTTTATTTATCAAATCAAGGGAATTGGGAAATCGGTTCTGGAACTTCAAAAACTTATCAGCTGGAAAACAACGGTTCAATAGAATATCTTAATTTACTGAACTATCAGGCTTTTACAATTACTAAACCGGATTCAATATCTGAAGAAAAACTTGTTACAACTCCACAAATTTATATGGACTATATAACAAAGGTTCTAAATCTTAAACGAACAATAGGTAACTCAGAAATTACAATCAAATCCTTTGGCAAACCTTCTTCATCTGATACATATACTGATTATTTTGGAAGAACCTGGTTTGTGAACTATTATCCGGTAGATTTTGCAGATTCCATGATTATTACTTATGGACTCCCCCTTCCCACAGGAATGTATGTTCTATTTAAGATGGACAGACGAAGTTCTATAACTGCAAGCCATTATCTTGATATGAGTTTTGTTGCAGATCATACATTCAACAGTTATTTTGGACATATACATGAATGGGAAAAATATATTGATTGTGGAAGTTCGGGAATAATTCCTTTAAGCAATCTGGAAAAAGGTATTTCTTTGAATATAACAGATCAACAGCATGAAATTTCTATGGATAATATAAAAATTATCCTTAATGATGAATATTTTCCTCTTTCAAAAGATAATCGTTTTCATATTAGAACAGGTTATTCCAGAAAAAACGGAAGAACTATTCTTGAAAACAGAGGTTTTCTAGTTTACTCAAATCAAAAAAATGATGACTATAAATATTTTGGTATCAGTAAGATTTTAAAACCAATACCAGCTGCCAATAAAAAGATTCAGGAACAATGGTCGCAAGTAAAAAACAAAAGTTTTCCTTATAATGAAGAACCTTACAATTTTGAAAAGTTTACATTCTTAAATTCGATTCTTTTTCCAACTGAAAATGATAATCCAGATATTATTTATGAATTAGGATTTGAATTATTAAATCAAAATAAGAATGATGAAATAAAGACTTTTAAGGAAAGTGTTACTCAAAATCTGAAAATTAAATAAAAACGATATAAAAAAGAAGGGGACAGACCTCCTTTTTAACTGGAGCTCTGTCCCCTTCTTTCTTGCCACAAATAAAAATTCATCATTTATCTGTCAAAAACTTTTCTGCCATCTATAAATAATGCATGAACTTTTCCAGTAAGTTTCATTCCTTCAAAAGGAGTGGCTTTTCCTTTACTGCAGAACATTCTGGAATCTACAATCCAATCTTCTTCTGAATTAACTAAAGTTAAATCGGCATCATAACCAGTTTTAAGCAAACCTTTTTTTAATCCTAAAAGCCTTGCTGGAGTTCCAGACATTAATTGGCTTAATCTTCTTGGGCTAAACTGATTATCTTTTACAAGAACTGTATTACAAATTCCATAGGCTGTTTCTAATCCTGTAAATCCAGGACTTCCAGAAGTTTTATCTTCTAAAGTATGAGGAGCATGATCGGTTGAAATAACATCAGCTGTACCATCTCTTAATGCTTCAATTAATGCAACTCTGTCATCTTCACTTCTCAAAGGTGGATTTACCAAAGCTCTGATAAAAGGTTCTTCGGTTCCACATAATGCAAGATGATGAGGCGTAACTTCACATGTAACCTTAAATCCATTTCCATGACGGCGGGTTGGTACAAAATCTGTTTTATCTTCAAAAGCCTGATAAGCAGCATCAGCTTCATCTGCAGCATAATCCAAGGCTTCATCATAAAGTTCATTTTTTGCCATTCTAACTGCATTCATGGAAGTTGCTGTACTACAATGAGCAATATGAACATGACATCCGGCTTCTTTTGCCAGCATAATATTTCTGATTGTTGCAGTATCCTCTGCAAGCGCAAGAATATCATTTGCTTTTGTAAGTTCCAGATCAATTTTATTAATTGCATTTTCGTCAATTTCTTCCATTTCGTCAGAATCAGAAGAATTTGTTCCCCAAGCAGATAATCCAACAGCTTTCATAACTTTTAAGGCTTCCTGTCTATGAGGTTTTGCTGCAACAGCAAGTGTAGGATCTTCACTATGACAACTTACAATAATTCCTTTTTCAGCAGCAATGGACATTCCTTCCAGCATAACTGCAGATGAAAGAACATCCCGACCATCTTCCGTAATTACAGGAATATATTTTCTATCGATTCCATTTAAATGACTAAGAGTTTCGCCATCAAAATCTTTTGTAATACTCACAGTCTGAAAAAGATTGGTCAGTCCAATTTCAGCGGCTTCTTTTTCAATCTGAAGCGCCATTTCGTAAGATGACACAACAGGATTTGTATTTGGCATTGCAACAACAGTTCCATAACCACCTGCAGCAGCGGCATGTAATCCAGAATCAAGATCTTCTTTTGCACTTTGTCCTGGATATCGCATATGAACGTGCATATCAATAAATGCAGGAGTTAAAGTCATTCCACGACCATCATACAAATCTAATTTATAATCCTGACCGTACCCATCTTCCCCAAGAATTGCTTTTGCAAAATCAGTAACTGTTTCTGCTTTTGTAAAATAGCCCTGAAAAACAGAGCGAATTTTTTTATCAACTATTAAAACAGCTCCTGCAACATCCATACTTTCATCAAGAAGCTGAACATTATAAATCAGTGTTGCTTTTGTCATATTTCCTCTGAGAATTAGTTATTTGCTGAATTGGAACCTGCTACATAAAGAGTGTCACAATATTCACACTTATAAAGTCCTTTCTGTCTATTTACAAGAATAAAAGCAGGATTTGCATACTGTTCAGTCTGTGTAATACATCTAGGATTTTTACAATTGAAAACACCTTTTACCCTTCCAGGAAGTTCCATTGTAATTTTTCTAACAATTTTTTCATTTTCAATAACATTTACACAGATATTTGGATCTATAAAACCAAGAACCGAATAATCAATGTTAATAATATTATCAATTTTTATAATATCTTTTTTTCCTGATTTTTCAGATGGAACATTCTGAATTAAACAAGATGTGAAAGGAGCTTTATCTAATCCAAGCCACTGATAAATTTTCCATCCTGAACCGGCACCAATATGATCAATTACAAGACCGTTTTTTATAGTATTTACATTCAACATTTTTATCTCCGGAAATTAAATTGAACCTGTCAATTTTGCAATCAGCGCCATTCTGGCATACATACCATATTTTACCTGTTTAAAATATGCTGCTCTTGGATCTTCATCAACATCATATGTAATTTCATTAACTCTAGGAAGAGGATGAAGAACTATCATATTTTTTCTTGCCATAGACATTTTTGTTTTATCAAGAATATAACTGTCCTTTAAGCGAATATAATCCTGTTCATTAAAGAAACGTTCCTTCTGAACACGAGTCATATACAAAATATCAAGCTGATCAATTACTGCATCAAGACTTTCAACAATTTCGTATTTTACTCCAGCTGGCTCAAGAACATTTGTAATAAGATAATCAGGAACACTAAGTTCTTTAGGACTGATAAAAATAAATTTATTTCCCTTAAAGTGACGTAAAGCTTCGGCAAGAGAATGAACTGTTCGACCGAATTTTAAATCTCCACAAAATCCAACTGTATGATTTTCTAATCCGCCTAAAAGCTGTCTGATTGTTACAAGATCAGTTAATGTCTGTGTTGGATGATAGTGTCCACCATCACCTGCATTAATAATAGGACAAGCTGAATATTTACTTGCAAGAAGTGCAGCACCTTCTTTTGGAGTACGCATTGCAATAACATCTGCATAACTTGAAACTACACGAATTGTATCGGCTAAAGTTTCACCTTTTGAAGTTGATGTATTATCCGCATCAGAAAATCCTTCTACAGATCCGCCTAATCTAAGCATTGCTGCTTCAAAAGAAAGTCGGGTTCTTGTACTTGGCTCAAAAAAAAGTGTCGCAAGAATTTTCCCGCGACACACATCTTGAAATGAATTTGGATCAACAATAATCTGTTCTGCTAAAGAACAAATTTCTTCGATTTCTGAAACAGATAAATCATCAGGTTGAATTAAGTGACGACCAGTTAACATTTGAAAAACCTCTTATAGAATTTCTATAAGTATACCAAAAGAAAGCCGGTTATGGAAGTTTATTCTGACACTTTATAACCTTTTAATAATTCAACAACAGTATCTGCTGATTCCTTACTTTTTACAGAAGAATCCATTGCAAGTTCTGCTGCTTCCTGCATTTCTCCAACATCTTTTGAAACACTGTCAGATTTTGCACGAGTTATATCAGAAATAAGTTTTAGATTGCTGATTTTATCAAATAAAATTTTACTTTCATTTTTCATTGTTCCAGAAGCATTTTTAATATCTTCTGTAGTTGAATCAAGCATCTGCATTGTACTAAGAATATGACCTACACCCTGACTTTCTTCTTCCATTCCAGAACGAACTTCTGTCATCAAATTGCTTAACTCAGAGATTTTTCTACCAACTGCATCAAAGGATTCTGCAGATTTTGAAGAAGATTCTACAATCTGATTAATTGATGCAATTACCTGATTCAACACTTCACCGATAGCAGAAGACTGATCTGCTGAAGTTTCAGCTAACGAACGAATTTCATCAGCAACAACGGCAAATCCTTTTCCTGCATCACCGGCATGAGCAGCTTCAATTGCAGCATTCATTGCAAGTAAGTTAGTCTGTTCTGCAATATCAGAAATAGCCTGGTTTGCCATTGTTAGATTTTCCGATTGTTCAACAATACTCTGAATCTGATTCTTTACTTCATATTGCAGTTTTGAACCTTCCGATGAACTGTCCACCAATGTTCTATATTCATCAAGAATAATCTGAATACTTGAATTAACTGAATTAATATTAGATGAAATCTCTTCAATTGCTGAAGTTGAATTCTGAACCGCATTTACCTGCTGAATTACACACTGATCAAGATTTACAATTTCATGTTCAACATTTACAATACCAGTGTTAACCTGTTCAATCTGATCTTTCTGATCTGCAACCTGCTGGTCAATTTCCTGAATATTTGAAGCTGAATTTTTAATATTAACAAGATGTTTCTGCATACTTTCGTAAAGATCATTTCCTTCTTCCGAAAGAATAATTGTTTCATCTTTTAATTCTTTTACAAGTTCATCAATCTTTGCAATTACAGCATTACAATTATTTGCAAGACGGGAAAGTTCATTGTCACCTTTTACAGGAATTCTGGCAGATAAATCAGCAGCACCACTGGCAATTCCTTTCATAGCGTCTTCAACCCTTTTCATAGACCCGAAAATATTTCTGGTTAACATCATAATAATTACAAATCCACATACAAGGGACACAATACTTAAGATTACAATTACAATAACCTGCTGTTTTACAATAGACATTACGAATGTAACATCAAAATCACAAGCAATAATTCCTACAACTTTTCCAGATGAATCTTTAATTCCTTTATAAGTACTTACAACCCATCCCCAGTTTTTCTGATTAATTGGATTACTGCAATGGATTTCACCATCTTCAAATGTCTGTAAAATTGCAGGTCCCCAGTCAGAAATATCTTCTTCTTCCATCAAAGGAGAAAAACCATCTTCTTCTCGAGGACAACTTCCATCAATAATATAGAAATATGCTTCTTCACCTTCTTCGTTTATACCTTTAGTCATTGTATATAAATAAGAGGCTCCAACACTTCTGTTCAAATATAACAAAGTCAATCGGGTATCGTCGTAATAAGGATCAACTTCTGTTGGATCTGAAACATATTCTGCAAATTCATCCCCGTCAATTATTTCGTCTACATAATTAACAACAGGAATACCTCTTTGCTGGGCAAATTGTTTACCGACATTGTAAACACCGATTGAAGAAATAACAGCTACTAATGATAATGATGCAACAATAAATAGAGAAAGGCTTAAAATAAATCTGAATTTTAAAGACTTCATACTACCACTCTAAATTTTCATTGATATGTAGGTTTCATTATCTCATACTTTTACGATAAAAAAAACAAAAAAAGAGGTCTGTCCCCAAAATTGTTTTCAGAACCAAGGGTCTGTCCCCCATTTTTTTCATAATATAAGGGTCTGTCCCCCATTTTTCCCTTTGTTCTTTAATCTTTTTATCCCATGCGTTATAATAAAAAAATACTATATTAATCAGAGGACACAGATGGCATTTGTTGATGAATTATTAAACAAAGCAAAAGCAGCAAACAAAACAATCGTACTTTGCGAAGGTGAAGATAAACGTGTTGTAGAAGCTGCATCAAAAATTGTAAAAGACGGAATCGCCAAAATCATTTTGATTGGTTCTGACGACGATATTAAAGCAAGCGGATCAAACGCTGATCTTTCTGGAGTAACAGTTATTGATCCTGCAAAAGATCCAAATGCAGATAAATATGCAGAACTTTTATACAAAGCTCGCGAAGGTAAAATTAATAAAAAAACTAATCAGCCAGAATATGCAGATGTAGCCGCAGCAAAAGCAGCAATCTTAAAAGATCATACAATGTATGGTGCTCTTATTCTTAAAGCTGGAGATGCAGACGGTTTTGTTTCAGGTGCATGCCATTCAACAGCAAATACACTCCGCCCAGGTTTACAGGTAATTAAAACAGCTCCAGGATTCAAAACTGTTTCATCATGTTTCATCATGGTAGCTCCTGAATGTGGAAACAAATATGTTCCAGAAGGTGTTGCAGTATTTGGTGACTGTGCAATCAACATTGAACCATCAGCAGAAGAACTTTCTGATATTGCAATTGCATCTGCAGATACTGCTAAAAAAATTGGTGGAATCGAACCAAGAGTTGCAATGCTTTCTTTCTCTACAAAAGGTTCTGGAAACGATGCAAAATTCTACGATACAGTTTCAAAAGTACAGAAAGCAACAGAACTTGCAAAAGCAGCCGCTCCAGATTTAGCATTGGACGGAGAATTCCAGTTTGATGCAGCAGTTGCTCCAGAAGTTGGTGAATTAAAAGCTCCAGGTTCTAAAGTTGCCGGCCATGCAAATGTATTTATTTTCCCTAACATCAATGCAGGTAATATTGGTTATAAAATCTGCCAGCGTATGGGTGGATGGATGGCAATCGGTCCAATCTGTCAGGGATTTGCAAAACCATTAAACGATCTTTCCCGCGGATGTAACGTTGAAGATATCGTTGCAACAGTTGCAGTAACAGCTTTACAAGCATAAAGATGTTACGATGCTAGTTTCCGCAAGAAAACTAGGTAAGCACGGTTTAGCGTGCGACTAACAGCTTTACAAGCGTAAAGAAAAAGGAGGGGAAAGCCTTCCCCTCGCTTCAACTAAAAAAGCCATTGTGTCTCCACAATGGCTTTTTCATTTTCCGCTCCCCCTTCCAGCGGGCAAATTTTTCTATTTAATCGGCCCGCAACGCCCAGAGGAATTTCTAAAAATTAATCCAAATATCCGCCATAGCACCATCCGATAGTACCTTCGGCAATTCGTTTATTTTCAGTGTCATATGCATTTTTAAGAATCTTTACCTTAATCCAGTAACTGTGAATTCCATCAATTACTTCATATTTTCCAATATCAAGAACTTCAACTTTTGTACCGGCTCTCATAATTACAACAGTTGCAGAATTCTTAGATTCAGATTCTCTTAATCTTAAGTTTTCAATTGCTGTCATTCTGGCACCTTTATAAATACCATAATTATCATCTGAATAATCATAGCCATAAGAATAATCATCATATGAATATTCATAAGACTGTTCATAATCATTTGCCTTATTAAAATAACTTCCAAAATCAAAAGAAAGTTTAGGGAAAATAAATGCAAAAATAATATAAGCAACAAGAATTAAACTTGAAAAAATGATATACAGAATATTCAATGATTTAGAAACTTTAGTTTTAGCAAAAATCGCCATAATGGACAAAACAACTGCTGCTAATACCAGAGTAAGTTTTATCATCATAATAATATCGTTCTGTAAATAAACATATTCTGAACTGAATGCTCTAAGAATTACAAAAATAATACCAGTAACAACAATCAAAGCTGTTGAAACAAGAATCAGAATCCCTGAAACAGTTTTAATAGTATTCTTTTCTATATAAAATCTAAGGATATAAGCAGCAACTGCAATCAGCAATAAAGGAATAACAATGTAATCAATTATTGTGAACAAAGCAGTCTCATAATAATCATAAAATAGATTTTCAATTGGAACTGGATAATTACAGAAATAACCTGTTACAATCGAAACTGTTAAAGTACCAGCTAAACTTAAATTACTAATCTTAAGTTCTGAAGAATCCTGTTTTACAAAAGGAATCATTACAATCATCATCAAAACTACAGCAGTAATTCCTAATAAATAATTAGGATAGAATATTACCAATGGATACTTCACAATAGTAGGAATCAATTCTCCTAATTTAAAACCTCCAGCCAGAATCAAAGCTTTTGGAATAATAGAACAAATTGATTTTTTATCTGTAAGAAGGAAAGTCCCCAAACCAATTACAAGAACAAGTCCCGCAACAATTGATACAATCATTGATATAAAATCTATTAATCTTCCACCGAAACTATTAAATTGAAAGAATGCAAAGTATGATCCGATTACAGTGAAAATAGATGTAACATTTGTAATAAATAAAGCGGCAAGAACAAATGAAAGTCCTATTAAAATCTGCTGAGATAACTTCAGTTTTTCTGAACAAAAAGAAACTCTTTCATTTTCAGGAACAGAATCCATTAATTTTACATCTTTTACAATCAATCTGTTTATAATAACAGGGAACCAAATTCCATAAATACCAAATGTTACAACAACTAACAAAGTATGAAGAAGAACTAAGCCTGTAAATACCCATAAATTTGTATTGAAATATAATCTTCTGTTACTTACAACACTGTGTTTATTTTCCCACTTTAATGCGATTCCATATGCAAAAGGAGCTGCAAGACCAAATGTTGCAAATGAAATTGCATAAACAATCCATGACATGCCAAGGAATTTCCAGAAGTTACCATCAAAATTACTTGTTCCTACAGCAGTATCTTCCCCTTCAAAATAAGTATTGCTTAAAACCTTTTTCTTTAATTTATATGGGAAATACAATCCCCAGATTCCTAAAGTTACCAGAATCAAAAGATAATTAAGGAAACAGAATCCAAAGAATTCTCCAAGTCCCATTTTAAAAATCATTCTTTTGTTATTAACAACAGTATGTTCAGTATCAAATTTAGTAAGCCAGTACTGTGCAATTGGAGTACAAATTCCCAAAGAAACAAATGTTACTAAAGCTCCTAAGAAAGACCATAATAATCTTTCAGAAACTGAACCATCATAATAACTGCCAGAATTTCCTACTACTTTTTTCACTGGTTGATTATTTATTGTTACAAAAGTCGATTTATTTTCTTCAGGAACATTTGAAACCTGAGGTTCTGTAGAATTATTACCATTTTCAAAGGGATTCTTTATTCCTTCGACCTTATAACCACAATTAACACAAAATCTAGCACCTTGCTTAATTTCATCTCCACAATTTGGACAAAACATTATGCAAACTCCTTTATGTTGTTAAGTTATATTATACTCTCATATTAACGAGCAGATAATTTTTCCTTCAAAGAGAAACCTGTAATACAGAGAACAATTCCAATAACAAAGGTTACTATGCCAGTCCATGTACAAGTTTTAAAAATACCAGACATCATTTTTACAACAGCTGTTAAAAAATCCACATATTCAGGTCCAAACAAAGAAGGAATTTTATCAAAAATAAAGTTACCAAGGATGCCTGAAATAAATGTTAATAAACCGGCAATAATAGCAGGAATGGAAACGTAAGCAAAGGCACTGAAAATATTAAGATTAATTGCAAAGATTATAAGGAAGAGAATAACAACAATTCCAATCAGGATAATCAAATTAACAGGAGAAAGAATTTTCTTTATAATGTTAAAATATTTTACCAGATTATCATCTTCTTTTAATTCTCCAAGTCCAGACTGAACAAAATCAATAGTATAATCTAAAGCCAATTCAAGATCCTGTTCAGAAAGTTCGTAATCTATTTTTTCACCGGTTTCTTTTTCATAAATCGAAACAGTATTATCAATAAGATTTTTAAGTTCACTGGCAGAAAGGTCCAGTTTTTCAGTTTTTCCAGTTAAATAATCTCCTGCTTCATTTGCAAGATGATTAAGAAATTTTTTAGAAACAGAATCATCAAGAATTTTTCTGGTAATTTCATCAGAAAGATTTAAATCCAGATTATAATTTTCCAGAATTTCACTAGCAAAATTAGATAAAACTTCGTTATCAACATTTTCATAAGCTGAATTTTTCAAGATTTTATTTTCAGGATAAAAAAGGCCAGAATCATCATAAGGAATTTCAGGAGCCTGAACAAAATCTGTTTCAAGTGTTTTAATAATAATATCTGAAATAGCTGAAACAGATAAATTTTTAATAACTGCATTATAAAGTAAAGTTATAAGCAGAAAAACAAAAACAAAAATACTTAATAGTATAGAAAAAAACTTTTTCAAAACTAATACCTCTTAAAATTATTATACCGTAATAAAGTCAATTTATGTAATTTTAATAAAAACTTTTATTTCCTGATCCTTCAAATGTATTAAAAGCGAGACGTAGAAAAACAAATCAAGGAGGGACCCGCGTAAGAAATCTTTTTCGGTTTAT
>X394_Przewalski_horse__coassemble_94_pt1 | contig 12189 bp, 5 predicted proteins | sample X394_Przewalski_horse__metabat2_high_PE_006 | metagenome-assembled genome bin X394_Przewalski_horse
TATACGATTCGAAGAATAGCGGTTCGTCTGAAAATTGTTGAACAGCAAAATCCAGTCGCTCCATAAATGACTTTAACGAATCTCCATCCAGCTGACCATATGTTAATTGAAATCCGAAAACAAGTCCAAAATCATTTAAAAGACGGGCTTTATTTGCGTAAAGTTTTTTATCAAAAAGAATTTTTCCACCTTTGGCAGAACAATTTAAAGGAATATCAAGAGAACAGAAAATTTCAGATGCAGCTGATACAACTTCTCTGTCAATTACAGAAACATCAGTTAAAATCGAAACATAAACTTGTGGCGCATACTCACTGATAAGGTTGAGGATTTTTAAAATTCTTTTTTTATCCCGGGAAATTTTTTCATCATGAATAGAAAATTCAGTGATACCTTTTTCAGTGAGATGAGCAATTTGAGATTCAATTTCTTCCGATTTGAATTTGTATTCAGTCTGCATGATTAATTAAAGAAGAACAATTCCTCTTTTTTCACAGTCTTTTTTGATTTCATCGGTCCAAACACTAACCTGTGTTTCACCAATATGAGCTTTTCTTAAAAGGAACATACAAAGACGAGACTGTCCGATTCCACCACCTAAAGTCTGAGTCAATTCACCTTTAAGAAGTCGAGAATGGAAATCAAATTTTTCTCTTTCTGTCATATTGCGTTCTTCAAGCTGAGCTTTAAGACTTTCAGGACTTACACGAATACCCATAGATGAAAGTTCAAATGCTGAATTTAATACAGGGTTCCATACAAGGATATCACCATTTAACCCTTTATGTCCGTCACCTGTTTCTGTAATCCAGTCGTCATAATCTGGAGCACGTCCATCATGAATTGTACCATCAGCAAGTTTACCACCAATACCTGTAATGAAAACTGCTCCATATTCTTTAGCAACTTTGTTTTCACGTTCTTTTGGTGTTAAATCTGGATACTGTTTCTGTAAATCATCTGCATAAAGAATTTTTATATCTTTTGGCAAAATTGGTTTGATTTCTGGATATCGGTCATAAAGGAAGAATTCTGTTCTCTGAATACATCTGTAAACTTTTTTAACAATTTCATGTAAGTAGAAAACAGTTCTATCTTTAGGATCAATTGCCATACACCAGTCCCACTGATCTACATAAATAGAATGAATTGCATCTAAATCTTCATCTGGACGCAAAGCATTCATATCTGTATAAATACCAAATCCAGGTTCAAGTCCAAGGGATGTAATTTTTAATCTCTTCCATTTAGCTAATGACTGAACGATTTCCATTTTCTGTTCGTTTAATGCTTTTACAGGAAATGAAACAGGGCGTTCAACACCGTTTAAGTCATCATTAATACCAGTTCCAGCGCCTACAAATAATGGAGCTGTAACTCTTGTTAAATTTAATTCAGTTGATAAAGCAAGCTGAAAGAAATCCTTTACAGCCACAATTGCATGTTCAGTTTCTTTTGTATTTAAAATTGATTTATATTTTGATGGTAATTTAAACATATTTTTCCTCTTTTTTTATTATTCACCAGCGTAATTTAAAAGTGTTGTTACTTTGCAAGGAGCAAGAACTTTTTCATAATTTAAGTCGGGAAGACCGATTACACCAAAGAAATCAGTAACTTCCCCGCCTCCTTGCTCAATAAGGTTTTTAGCAGCTGCTAAAGTTCCACCTGTTGCAATCAAATCATCTACTACTACAAATTTCTGACCTTTTTTTACATCAGCCTTATGAACTTCTACAGTTGCAGTTCCATATTCAAGAGAATAACTGCATTCATAAGTATCTCCAGGAAGTTTACCCTTTTTTCTGATTAATACTAATGGAACACCAAGAGCTTCTGCTAATGGAGCACCAAAAATAAATCCGCGGCTTTCTACAGCAGCAACGGCATCAATTTTTGAATCTTTGTAAATCTCTATCATCTTTTCAAAAGTAAATTTTAAAGCTTCTGGATTTACTAAAACTCCTGTAATATCATAAAAAAGAATTCCTGGTTTTGGAAAATCAGGTACACGGCGAACAGCCTTATCAAGCATTTCTAAAGTCATTTTTTTACCTTAAATAAAAGTCTATTTTTATAACTTAATAATTTTACTACTATGATTTATTTCTAGCAAGATAATTTTAAAAAGAAAAAAGGCTGTCTGAAGGAAATCTTTTTACGGATTTTACAGACAGCCTTTAATGTATTGTATATAGAAGAACTACATTAGTTTATAGAATACTCCTAAACGTACGCCAAAATAATGCGCCATTTCATCCATTTCAGGACTTAAAGCATAAACTGGAGCAATAGAAAATTCCATTTTTCCATCAAGAATATTTTTTGGTGCATATCTTACATTCAAAGAAAACTGAAACATTTGATCCAGATAGAATGAATTTATCGTATCTGAATAGTAATCAGTTGGTGTTATAAAATATCCGGCCATTCCATAATCAAGTTCTGGCTGAATAATAAGACTGCCATCCATCATTAAGAAACGAGCATAAATTCCTGAAGAAAGTTGAAGATTCCACATTGACTGAATCATATCAGTTTTTGGAATAGAAACATTTGCCCCAAGATTTACAGGAACACCAATTTTGATCCAGTCTGGTAGAGATATGGGCAAATCAATTTCTGCAGATGCTCCTCCACCAATGTTTAAAGAAACATAATCTGCAAAATCTCCCATAACCGGTTGAATATTGATATTTGCACCACCCCTAACAGCCATTTCAGAAGCTGAAGTTTCCTGAGCAAAACCTGCTCCCATAAAACAAAGGGATACAGCTAATGTAATAAGTAATTTTTTCATATAATCTTCTCCCTTTTATTAATATGAAGCTTCCTGTTTAATTGAACCTTTTGTAGCTTTAGATTTTCCATAAACAGTTTCATATGGACTGAATTCTACAATGTAAGAAGTTACTGTATCATCTCCACCATAGCGGTCCCAGTTAAAATCATTCCATTTTCCGTCAGTCTTGAAGTGGATACATTCTTCTGAAGTTCCACTGGCAAAGCTGTCGTTTGGTTCACCAGAAGCCCAGTTTGCATACATAATATTTTTCTTACCAGTATAACTTCCTGTTCCAGTTGTACAATAACCAATATATTTTGGTTCTCCAGTATAATTGCTTGAAGTAATAGTCAATGTATAACCTTTAGTCATACTTCCACCAGAAGTACCTGTAACTGCAGTTCCAATCTTAACCTTATTTGCATCCAATAAATCTACAGTTTTATTTGCATATCCAGAGTAAGAAGAACCATACTTTGCTGATGTAATTTTTGTAGGTTCAAAAACAGATATTGCAGCTGTATTATAAGGAATTGTACCTGTAGAAATAATATTTCCTGCTTCTGGACCACACTGCCAGCGATAATGAGGAGTATCAATTCTGAATGCAGTACCTGGTGATGTTCGACTAGGTGAATCATATACAACATGGTATGTTTCATCCAAATGACATTTAAAACTTCCGTCATTATTATGATCTTCTACAGAATCATATCTTGCACCACCTGTCCAGGCTTTTCCAAGTCCCATTCTGTTGAAAATATAGTCATTTTCTACATCAGAAGTAATATTAATTAAATAACCTCTCATACCATTGAAAACAATTTGTTTTGCACCGTTGTAAGCTTCAATCCATGTACAACCACCATTTGTTGCTGTCGATCTTACACCAAGATAGAAACTTCCGTCATAATAACTGAAAGCTTTCGAATTACCTGTATTTGCAGTGGCTTCCTGAACCATTGCAGCAATATCAGCATAATCGACTGCTTCAAGATTAAGTTTTATTTTTATTTTTGCAGATTCACTATTTTTAATAAAGTGAATTGTTTTTAAGAATTCAGTTGCAGAGAAAGGTGTAAGAGAATTCTCTTCAGACATCATATGAATATAAGTATATGTATCTGTTGTTGTAAGATTTTCAGTATAACTCTGATTATTAACCTTAGTTTTATATTTACCAAGATTTGAAGTTGAAATATAAGCACCTGCATTATTTTTCATCTGAGTTTCTGATAATTTCATAGAACCATTTTCAACTAAAATAGAGAATACAGAACAAGCTTTATTAATTACTGTAGTGTCACCAAGAGTAAATTCTGTTTTTGAAATATTTCCGTCAGGTTCTGTTATCCACAAAACTCCACCAGGAACATTTTCGCCAGGAACAGACAGCTCTTCACTTGGTAATCCAATTTCTTCTGGATTTCTGATATATAAATAGTGAGTATTATTTCTTGTATCATCTCTTAATTCAAGTTCAATTTCTTTTTCAAATTCAACTTTTGAAGTATCAGTTCCAACGTAGAGACATGTAACTTTACCTAATTCAACCCAAGTTTTATCATCAATTTTTACAACATCAATAAATGGTTTTCTTGAGTAGTAACTGTTTTTAGAAAGAATTGTAAGTTCATATTCACCACTTAACTGACCTGCAATGTTTATGCATTCATTTTTGAAAGTTGGAAGATTTACACCAGTTTTTCTACCTTTAACAGTACCACCAATTACAGTGTTTGTTCCCTGAATATTTACAGTAGAAATATTTGCAGCATCAGCACCAAGACCTTCGATTGCAGCAAGATGTCCACCATAAATTGAGAATGTAAAGTTTGATGCAGGTTTATCTGAACTATTTGGTTTTTCAGCCTTTAAGATATAACCAGTAAAGTCTTCTGTTTTTGGATTAGCAGAACCTGTAACACGATAATCACCATCATCAACATCAATTGCGCCGTTACCATTCATATCAAGCCAAACTTCAGTAACATTTGTTGAAGGATCATCATTCTGCCATTTTACAATCATTGAGAAACCTGAAGCACAGATTGAAGGATAAATTGTAAAGTCATCAAAACTACCAGCTTCAGCATCATCTGGAAGTTTTTCAGAAGGATCGTTTGTAAGACCGATTTCAATAGTCTTATAGCAGGCTGTAAATAATTTATCTCCAGTTGTACCTTTTGAAATTGTTGACAATCTGTTTCCTTGAGCATCAATCCAACCGTCAAGAACTTTATTTTCTACAGGTCCCTGAACAGCGGCAATACCTGGAAGATCAACAGTGTCTTCTACTGTATAAGATGTTTTAAATTTTGATGTATCTTTTTGTGAACCACCACCCATGTCATAACGAATATTATAAATCTGACATGAAACACCAAGTACAGAAACCATTTTTGAAGATGTTACAGGGCCAATCACAACATTAGAATTATTCTGATAAGATTTACCTTCAATGTTAACTGAAGTATTGCTGTATCCTTCTTTAATGTTAATTCCTACTGTTAATGACTGATTTTTTGCAACATAATACATGTCATTTCCATCAGAATCCTGACCACCGTAAATACCACCTGAAACATAATTATAATTTAATCCTCTTGCAGGAAGTGTTACTGTGTTCATTTCATAATTTGAAATAAGACCGTTTACAGAAGGCTGATATTCAACCATTGTATTGTAACCATAAGCTGGCTGATCATCCAGTTTATTATCTGACAAATCTTTTACATAAATATAGTATGGAATATCTGCAATATTACCTGTAAAAGTTGCAGTTGCTTTTACTTCAGAAAGGAAAATTGTTCTTGGGTTTGGATCATTAATATCTTCCTGAGGAACAAGAATCAACTGTTTCTTTGAATCACCCCACTGATTTCCTTCCAGTTTAAGAGGCATTTGAACATCATATTTACGATAATCGTTTGCTGATAAAACAATTTCGCTTGTAGACTGTAAACCACCAACGATTACAAGACTTTCCATACGGCTGGCAATACAAGTTCCATTTACATCATTAAGATAGAAAACGGCAACTGTATCATAACCTGGAGTCAAATCTGAAATTGCATATTCAACAACATTATAATCACCTGAAGTTGAGAAAACTGAAAGGGTTTTCTTGTTGCTTTCTGCATTTGTTTTAATATTCTGTGTACAGCATGAAACACTCTTTACATCTTCACCTTTTGGGAATTTAAGAGTAATTAATGCACTTCCTGTTTTTGTTCCAGCAGGATACATAATAAAACTTACAGTTGAAGTACCATTTGAAAGATCAACAGGAACATCTGCACTCTGGAAAACAAGTGATTTGTTAGAATCATAAGCTTCAAGAGTAAATACATAACTTGTTAATGCTAATTCATGTCCTGTAAAAATTTCAGATTTTGTAGCATAAGAATTATCTTTTGGAACAATTACTTTTCTTTCTGAACTTCCTCCAACTTTAGCATACAATCTGTATGTAAAATTATTCCAATCATAAGAAGCAGTTGCAATTCTGGCACCAGAATTATCTGCATCCTTTATATTGAAATATACATAACCTTTTTTTGCTTCAACGTTTTGAGTCACAAAGTTTTTACAACCGGAAAAAGTCAGTAAAACAAGAATAAGTCCGGCTAATATTGAACTAATTTTTTTCATAATTGCGCCTCCTATTTAAGTTCAACTGTATGAGTTTTGATATATGGAATGCCTTTGTAATAAGCAATCAATTTAACTTCATATTTCAATTTTGCAGTACCAGTATAATTCATAATATTTGTTGTCTGACCAGAAACAATTCTGTCATTTACCTGCCAGATAATTTCCCAATCCAAAGGATTTGTTGCAGCAGGATATGTAAATGTTGAAGTAATTTTTGTTCCAGTTACATCATAAGCAAAATCAACATTTAATTTTGAAGGGTCAATTGGATCTGAAACGTCACCTGTATCAATCTTTGACTTCCATACTGCATAATAAGTTTTATTTGTTAATCCGGCAGTTGTATCTGGAGTTGTAATTGTATCAGCAGTTGAAGTTGTTCCCCATCCTGCAAAAATCAAAGTACCAAATTCAGGTCTTTCTGGAACTGAAATAGCAGCACCATATCTTACACTGAATGATTTTGTTGTATCTCCATTCCATCCACCACGGTTTCCATTAAATGTATAAGTTACAAGTTTTCGTTTGTAATAAACATTTACAACTGTTCCGCTTACTGCAAGAGTTTTATTTTCAACTTTATCCCATTCAAAACCTTCTGGCATTGGAAGATGAATTGTTGCTAAAGATTGAGTTACTTCAGTAGTTTGTCCAATTGAACCTGTTGTTGTAAAACTCTTAGCTTCTACAGTTGGATAAGTTCCATCAACTTCCTGTTTATAGATTTTTACAGTAAATGATGCAACAGTCTGATTGTATTTAGCCTTATATGTAATATTTGTTGCAGGATAAACTGAAGGCAATGCAGAAGTATCTGTATCACCGGCTCTTACCCATCCAACAAATTCCCATCCGTCTTTAACAGGAGCGGTTGCTGGAAGAGAAACTGCAGCATCATATTTTCCTGTATAGGTTACTTTATCACTACCAGGAATTGCACCACCATCAAGATCAAGAGAAATTGTTACAGATTTTCTATCGTAATAAACTTTTACTACTGCACTACCATCAGCTGTTACAGTTACAGATTCAACAGGTTTTGCATTAAATCCAGTTACAATAGGTGCTGAGGCTGTTACAATTTCACCAATTTTAGCCTTTTTAGAAGTATCTCTTTCTGAAACGGCTTCTGTATAACTGTCATCAGTTTTATTCTGATACCATTTTTCAATAGTGTAACCAGCATATTCCTGTTCCCAAACAGCTGTATAAGTTACAGGAGAATCAGGAACTGTAAGAATTGCAGGAAGAGCAGGAGTCCATCCTGTAAGTTTATAATCTGTTCTTACTGGAACTGGAATTTCGGTAGATGCAACTGTAGCACCGTATTTCTTAGATACAGTTTTTGTATTACCAGAATCAAAACTTCCATTTTCACCAGCGTTGAAAGTAATTGCTACAACTTTTCTTGAATATTTAACAGTTACTTTACTTGTTCCATCTGCTCTGATTGCAGTTATGTTTTCAATTACAGGGTTATTAAAGCCATCAAAAACAGGAGCCTGAGCAGAACCACTGGTTATTGTTGTTTTTGAACCAACAATTCCGTTTCCTTTTGTATTTTCTTTTATTGAAGAATCTGAATGATAATCACTGGTTGCAATATCTTCAAAGAGATAAATAATATCGTAACCGGCTGTATCTTTTGCATTCCATTTAGCATCAAGAGAAAGATTTCCTGTTCTTCCAGGTTTAATTTCTGAAATAACAGTATTTGTTCCTGAAATCTGCCATCCACCAAAATTGTTTTCAGCTGTATCACTAATTACAGGAAGTGCAAAATCACTTTCAATTGTATATTTTTTATATTTACTGTCAAAATTGCTTAAGATAAATGCTCCGTCAGAATATGTAATAGAATATTCAATTGGAACAATTCCTGAAACAATTATTTCTGAAGTACCGATTTCTCTCTGATTTAATGTTACAGAAGGAGCATAAGCTTTTCCACCGATTGTAGCAGAACCTTCAATTTTATAACCTTCGTTTATAGCAACATCAACAGTAAAGTTTCCATTCTTAGGAACAACAAGATTTCCTCTTTCATCAGAAATTACAATTCCACTATGTTCGGCAGGAGTTAATGTTACTTTTGAAGATGGAATCTTAATTGTATACAAATCTACAATTGCAGATTTACCAGCCTCTACAACTACGCCAGAATTTACATCCTGAATATTAATTGTATAAGAATCAGCAGGAACATCACCTGTATAATAACCAGAAGAATCTTTTGCTAAAGAATAAACTTTACCATTTGATTCAACATCTACTTTAAGAATTGAATCTGAATATACAGTACCATCTTTCTTTATAGAAACAGTTACAGGTTTTCTATAGTAGTATGAATTATCAATTGCTATTGTAGAAATAGAAGTTTGACCGCCTACTACATAAAGACTTTCTGCACGTCTATAAACAACTGCTCCCTGTGCGTCATACATTTCAAAAATAATATACTGAACTGTACCTGATGGAACATTTGTTTTCTTGATTTCAAAAGTTTTTGTTCCAGCTTCTCCGGCTCCGGAAACAACTGATTCTACAGGAACAGCATTTCTTGAAGAAGAATATACATATTTTATAGTTTTAATTACACCATCATCAGGATATGTAACAGTAACTTTTGCAGTTCCCTCAAGTCCTTTTAATGGAAGCAACAGAATAGAAGCATTGTAAGTTTCACCAGAAAGATTTTCTACAACTGTCTGACCTTCAAGAATTTTTGATTCTCCAGACCATGCGGAAATCTTAAATGTATAGTTTTTTCCACTTCTCAATTCTTTTCTAATAGAATTAAGTTCAATTAATGATTCTTTTTCACACAAGGCTATTTCTTCTGAAGAATCTGCAGCTTTGTATGAGAAATCATAAAGATAATTATTTAAATCATGAGCAGGCAATGCAGTTCTTGAAGCAGAAGAAAGTGCACTTACATTCACTTTTACTAAAGTATTACCCGGTTCTACTGTTACCTTTTCATCTTTTTCATTCTGAACAAGACCAAAATTACATGATGCCAGAATTAAAGAGGCTGTTACTGCAATACTAAAAATTTTTGATACTTTTCTAAAAATATTTTTACTCATCATAAGCCTCCTCCTTAGTTAATCGATAAAGTTGTATCAGATGTGTATTCAGCACCATTACAAGATGCAACTACAGAAATCTGATGATTACCTTTTTCAAAATCCATTGTTATAGATGGCAGAGTTGATTCAACACCATCAATTGTCCATACAAAAGTCCAGTTTCCTGCATAAGGAACCTTTACGTGCAATAAATAACTTGATTCAACAATATTTGTTTTTATAATACCAATATCAGTTGCACCTGCATCAACAATCCAGTTTCCGTTATTTCCGCCAACTTCTGTTGATTCAATCTTGCTCCACTTAACTTTATAAACTACATCTTCTGCAGGGAATGTTGAAGGAATCAAAACCTTATCTTCAGATGCACCTTCTTTTGCCAGCATCCAGCCGTCATATTCGTAAAGTTCGTCTGAAATAAGATTATTTGTATCAGGAGCAGTTACATTCTGACCATACAAACCTGTAATAACTACAGATGGTTCTTCATTACTCCATTTACCATGATCACCTGGACCAAATGTAAGTTTTATTTCTTTTCTGTCGTAATAAACTTCAACAACTGTTCCACCATTTGCAGCAATCTGTTTCTGTTCTACAGTTTTTGTTACAAATCCAACTCTAGGTTCTGGTGTTACAGATGTTTCATCACCAGAAGCACCACTTAATGTTTCAGACCCAATTAAACTATAACCTGTTCCATTTATATTCTGTTCATAATATTTAACAACATATGGAACACCTAAATCATCCCAGATAATTCGATAGATAGAATCATAAGCAGGGAATGTTGATGGACGTTCTACAGGATTCCAGGTTTTTCCATCATCAATAGAAACTTCTCTATGATTTACACTGTGTAAATTCCATGTACTTGTAGGAATATTCATAACAGCACCAAACTTACCAATATAAGATTTTGGTTCCTTTGTACCGTCTTCCCAAGTTGCACCATTAACATCAATTTTTACATTTACAATTTTACGCTTAAAGTAAACATTTATTTCTGTATCATCTTCAGCTGGAACAACAATATCAAAAGATTCTGGATTTGGAGAGAATTCGAAACCTTCAGAAAGTTTTTCTCTTATTGATTCATCAATACCAGTTGTTTTTTCTCCAATAAGATCAATATGAGTTTCTGTAATCAACTTATTCTGAACATATTCATCATCTTCAATATTCTGATACCAGTATTTTACAGAGAAAACAGATTTAATTTTCTTCCATTTTGCAATATAAATCTGACTGGTTGCTGGGAAAGTTGATGGTAAAGAACTAACTTCCTGACCTTCTGAAGTTATCCATCCAACTAATTCTGACAAGTCACTGCTTACAGGAAGTTCAGTAACTGGTCTTCCATATTTTCCGCTAATATATTTAGAAGTATTATCTCCATTACTCCAAACTCCTCCATTAGGATCTAAAGTAATGAGAACATTTGCACGTCGATAGAATACTTTTGCAACTGTACCAGTTTCTTCCAGAACTACATTTTCAATCTTATCAACAGTAAAGCCAGGAGTTGTTTTATATGGCTGAGCATTTGTATATTCGCCAGTAGTATTCTTTTCTATTCTGTCTGCATATTCAGCAAGTTTTACAGGTTCAGCATCTTCTTCCAAAGCTTCAAAATAGTGTTCAACTGTATATTTTGAAATTGTTTTTTTCCATATTGCATAGAAAACTCTGTCTTTTAAGAAAATTTCATCAGGAGAACCGTTTACTTCATTCCATCCGGCAAATTCCCAAACTTCACCGTCGATTTCATCATGAACAGGATCTTCAGGAAGTTTTCCTGCAGCAGATGATTCGTAACGTCCAGAGATAACCTTTACCTGATCTTCTATATCATCTGGGTCTTCTGTCCAATGACAATAATCCACTTCTTCTTCATCATGAGATAAATAGAATGTATAAGTCATTTCTTTACGATTGTAATCAACGAAAACAACTGTACTACCGTCTGCTGTTACAACCTGCTGAGTAATCTGTAATGGAACAAAGCCTTCTTTCTGAGAAGCATAAATTTTTGTTTCTTCCCCTACTTCACCCATATGAATATTTTCAGCAATTACTGTATAACCATCATCATCTTTATTCTGTAAACGAGTCTTTACAGTAAATACAGCATCTTTGTTATTATCAACGCTGTTCCACAATGCATAATAATCACAATCTTCTGCTGGGAAAGTATATGGAAGATTTATAGAAGCTCCATTTGGTTCAAGACTCCAGCCTGAGAATTCAAAATCAGTTTTAGCCATTTCCAGATGATCCAAAGGATAGAAAGTTGCTCCGTATTTACCTGATTTTGGAACATCAGTTTCAGTTACGTGTTTGTATACACCGCCTTCAAGATGGAATGTAAGGGTAACTTCGTTTCTTTTGAAATTTAAGGTTAAAGTATTTGAGGCTTTATCATAATTTCTTGAATCAAGAGAAAATCCTTTTTCTTCTGTTATATATTTAGAAGGATCCCCCTTAATAAATAATGTCTCCTGAAGATTTAAGTCATACTCTTCTGTATCTACTGCTTCAAAATTTTTAATTACAGTAAAATAAGCATTAGCAGCATTTTTAAAATCTTTTATCATGTAAGAACATGAAGTATATAAAATAAATAACAGGGAAATAAAAAGATAAGAAAATATC
>X394_Przewalski_horse__coassemble_96_pt1 | contig 11867 bp, 6 predicted proteins | sample X394_Przewalski_horse__metabat2_high_PE_006 | metagenome-assembled genome bin X394_Przewalski_horse
CCTGTACACATATCACAAATATTGAATAATTTTTCTGGATTTCTGGAAATTCGATTTTTTATTAATTCCAACGACCTTTCTACAAGAATCTCTGTATCCGGTTTTGGAATTAAAACTGCAGGAGAAACAATAAAATCATAACCAAAAAATTCTTTATGCCCTGTAATATAAGCAACAGGCAAACCAGTTTTTCTTTTTTCAACAGCATCTTTAAGCCATTGAAGATTAATTTCCGGTATTTCAAAATCCCGTTTTAATAAGATTTCAGTTTTATTAAAACCAAGTGAATGTTCAAGAAAAACCTGAATATCAAGATTTGCAGATGGGGACAGAGCATTTAAGTTTGCTAAAGCTTCTGTTTTAAATTGATTAATTGTCATTTTTAAATCCGGCGATTTTTTTTCTGGATTTTTTCGTTATACATTAATTTATCTGCTTCAGAGAACATTTCTCTAAAAGATTTTTTCTTTGAAGTATAAACGCCAATACTTGTAGAAACTTCGTATTCTTTACAGGAACTCAGGTTATAATCTTCAAGATATTTATCTACTTTTTCTTTTATAATCTGTTCATCAACATCACCAAGATAAAGACCTAAAATTTCATCCCCACCATATCTGCAGAAAAAAGCTTCTATATCTTTTGGAATTGATTCAGAAAGGGCTTTTCCAACAATTCTGATTGCTTCATCCCCTTCATTATGGCTGTAATTGTCATTTATAAATTTAAGATTATCCAGGTCACACATGGCAAGAGTGATGTTTTCTATTGATTCATCTTTTAAAACAGAATTATATAATCGTGTAAAACCATTGCGATTAAGAAGACCTGTAAGAGAATCATGCTGGTACATAACTTCAATTTTCTTTAATAACTGACGCTGATACTGCATATTTCTAAATCCTGAAATTGCTGTTCCAACCCAGGTACTAATCTGACCAACTTTTGTATAATTCTGCTTATCATAACTGCAAAAACAGAAACACAAATAGCCTAATGGAGTATCAATATTATGAAGTGCAGTAAAAATTAAAGGATATGTATAATAATCCAGAATATCTTTCATTCTTGGAATTAATTCTTCAGTTTTAATATAGTATCCGCCTGGTTTTTCTTTATTATCTGAATCCAGACAAACATACATTGATTTTCCATAAGTGGTAGAACTATGGCTGATATTTGGGTCTACAGTATAATCAAGACATTCAGATTTAAGCAAAACAAATGCATTATATAAAAGCGGATGACTTAATATATCTGTTACCTGTTCAATTGATTCACAATCATGAATTGTATATGAAAGATTACTTAAGGAAACATTTTCTCCTCTGTATCTGTTAAATGCATTTGTAACATAACAAATATAATCAAGAGAATCAGCTCTTAATTCCGGATGACAACCACAAGATTCATTTATAAGAAGTGATGAATCTACTTTTCGTTCACAAACCGGAAGTTTATTATCAATAATTTCATTTATAAATTTTGCAGTTTCTTGTCCAAGTAAATTATGATCACATAAAGCAGTAGTGATTTTTGGATTTGAATAATAAATCTGATCGATTCCGTCAAAACCTGTAACAAGAACATCGTCTGGACAATCAAAACCATTTTGTCTTAAAACCGATATAACAGTCAGAGCCATAATATCATTGGCACAAATAATTGCTTCCGGAATATTTTTTGAATCAATTAACTTTTGAGTAGCAATTCTTGTAGGAATATCCCAGAAATCACCATAACTGACCATTTCGTTTGAAAATGGAATGTCATGTTCAATCAGAACTTCTTTAAATATTTCCAGACGATCGTTTGATTGAACAGAATCTTCCCTTCCTGCCATAAAATGAAGATTTCTAATATTGTGATGTTCAATAATATGGCGAACAACCTGTTCAAATCCGGAGTTTAGTGAATAAGAAATACTGTAATTATCCGAAGAAGAATTTCCCATTATTACAACAGGAATTTCTTTTTGTTTTGCATTTGAAATGATTTTCTGCTTTACCAGTTTATCCTGAATATCCTGATCAGAAATAATAATGGCATCGGCAATATCATAATTAATTAAATCGAAAATCTTTCTGGTTCCATCATTTGCTTTGTTTTTTCTGTACAAATCAGATTCTGTACAAAAAACCATAATACGCCAGCCTGATTTTTTTAAAGATTCATTTAAGCTTGAGATAAACGCACAAAAGCGATCTTCATAAATTTTGGCTGTACATACTACAAGAATTTTGTAACCATAAAGCATTATTGTTTACCAGTCCTATGCATTACTTTCCAGTGTTGTAACATCTGCTGCCAGTTGCTCTTCTTTTGCATAAACATTAAGGGCATCAAGCATATCATCCATATTACCCATCATAAATCCTGGTAAGTTATGAGCACTGTAGTTAATACGGTGATCTGTTACACGATCCTGTGGGAAGTTATAAGTACGGATTTTTTCTGAACGGGCACCAGAACCTACCATACTTGATCTTGCTGCTGCACGTTCTTCCTGTTTTTTAGATTCTTCCAGATCAAAAAGACGGGCACGAAGTACTCTGAATGCTTTTTCTTTATTTTTAATCTGTGATTTTTCATCCTGCTGAATTACAACAAGACCAGTTGGAATATGTGTTAAACGAACTGCAGAGTCTGTTGTATTTACACACTGTCCACCAGGACCACCGGCACGCATTACATCAACACGAACATCACCTGGTTTAATTTCAATTTCTGTTTCTTCTGCTTCTGGTAAAACTGCAACTGTAGCAGTAGAAGTCTGTAAACGTCCCTGTGATTCAGTCTGAGGTACACGTTGTACTCGATGAACTCCAGATTCCCATCTTAAAGTTCCATATACAAATTTTCCTGAAATTGAAGTAACAATCTTATTAAAACCACCAACTTCAGTTTCCTGAGCTTCCATTGTTTCTGTTTTCCAGCCTTTTCTTTCAGCAAGATGTGTATACATTTCCCAAAGGTCACGTACAAATAATGAAGCTTCATCACCACCTGCAGCAGATCGAATTTCAAGAATAATATTTTTTTCATCAAGAGGGTCAGGTGGAACTAATTTTAATTTGATTTCTTCTTCCAGTTTTGGCTGACGTTCTTCCAGTTCCTTTAATTCTTCACGAGCCATTTCTTTCATTTCTGCATCATCTTCTGCAGTAATCATTTCTTTGGCATCCTGAATACCTGAAAGAACTTTTTTATATTCTTCTGATAAAGCGCATACTTCTGTAAGATAACCATGTTCACGCATTGTATCTTTATATTTTTTTGCATCTTTAACAAGATTTGGGTCCATTACTAAATCGCTAACTTCTTTAAAGCGTTTTTCACATTCATCTAATTTCTTTAATAAATCCATAATGAATTATTTTATCACAAAACCCGTGTTTATTTCTAGTCATAAAAAAAAGGAACCTCTTTCGAGATTCCAAATTTAGTTTTTTTTCCAGGCTTTTTTTTAGAAGTACAAGCCTGTAGAAGACGGATTAATTGTCTGGCCGTATCTGATTAATGTAAAGTGGAGATGAGGACCAGTACTCTGACCTGTACTACCAACTTTACCAATAATAGTATTTGTATCTACATACTGACCTTTTTTAGCAATAATCTGGCTCATATGTCCATACAATGTCTGATAACCACCAGCATGCTGAATCTTTACAAAGTTTCCATAAACATTTGTATATCCAGTTGAAATTACAGTTCCTGGACTAGCAGCATAAATTGGATTTCCAGTTGGAAGAGCCAAGTCAATACCAGAATGGTAAGAACGTTTGCTTGGATTAAATGGAGAATTACGCCAGCCATAAGGTGATGTTACACGATACTTGTTACGTAATGGTTTCTTCCATAAGATTCCTTCAATTTCGGAACGAGTTTCATTATCCATTTTTGCATCTGGAATGAAAACTGTTGATCCAACTGCGAATTCATCTGAAATGTTATTTTTCTGATTTACAAGAGCACATTTCTGAGCATCAACTTTGAATTTTTTTGCAAGACTGTCAGAAGTAATACCCTTAGATTTTACTGTATAAAGAAGACCTTTCATTGAAGGAATTTTCAAATATGAACCAATTGAAAGACTTCTGGTATTTTTGATTTCGTTTACACTAAAGAGTGTATCATTATCAAGACCGTATTTCTGTGAAATAGCACCGATTGTATCCCCTACTCTTACACGATAAATCTGATATGTAAGGGCTGGTGTTGAAGGAACAGAAACTTCATTACTTGTATGCTGTAAATCTTCATAAAGTTCTGTTGTAGATTCAGTCATTACAGGAGTGATTGTATTATCAGAAACATCTTCAACTTTTGCTACAACTTCTCCTTCTGTAATTTCTGTAGTTTCAGCAACTGCAACTGCATTTTCTTCTGATGCATTTTCTGTAACTGCAACTTCTGTTGTATCTGAAGAAACTGGAACATCTTCTATAACTGTTACAACTTCTACTGTTTCGGCTTTTTCATTAATATCTTTTTTATCAGCAATATTGTTTACAGGAGCTTCTACTACAACAGTATCAGAGGTTTTATTAAGATCGGAAAAATCGTAATCTTCAAATGCAACTAAATCAACTGCGATTTTTCTTGGAATGTCTCTTTCAATATCAATAACATCAGCAATTGCTTCTGCGGAATCCCGGGTAAAAGTTCTTGTATCAAGATTTTCAAATTCTGAATCAGATTCTACAAAAAGTTCTTCGTTTATATCTGATGTTTCATAACTGTAACTATACAAATCTCTTGAAACAAAGAAACTGTCATCATCCAAATCCTGGAAAACCAGATCTTCTTCATCAATTTCAATAGCAGGTAAATAATCAGGATCAAGATTAGGATCAATTGGAAATTCGTCTACAACGCCCATAAAATCGGAATAGTCTGCAAGGAAAACTGGTTGAGATGATGTTTCAAGGCCGCCAGTACCATTTGGATCTGAAAATTTACCAATAGACACAACTGCTATACTGGTAAACATTGCACCAAATGAAAAAGAGAGAAGAGAACTTGTAATAATCTTTCCTAATTTCGACCTAAATAACATTGTAGTAGACTTTTTCCAATTTATTTATTTTATCAACAAACTTAAAAAAATGCAAATCTTTATTTACTGACAGATTTACTTTTTCTTAATTCCAACAAGATATGTTTCAAATGATTCAGCACGGCATGCTTCTGGTTTAAAACCTTTTGCAGATGTAAAAACTTCTCTCATAGATTTTAAGATTCTCTGCTGATCTCCGTTCTGGAATATTTTTACAGCAAAATTTCCGCCGGTTTTAAGCATTGTCTGTGCATACCAGACTGCCATTTCAACCAATTGTTCACTGCGGGCTGTATCTACAGTTCTGTTTCCTGTAGTTTTTGGGGCAGCATCACAAACAACCAGATCATATGGACCATTTTCTTTAATCTGTTTTCTGATTTCGGGAGCGTTCAAATCACCCTGAATAAAAACAAGATTGTCACCTTTAACACTTTTTGCAAGAGGATTTAAATCACAGGATACAACTTTTCCTGTACCATCCATTGAACGTAAAAGAAAAGTTGTCCAGCTGCCTGGAGCAGAACCTAAATCTAAAACGGTAAAATTCTTTTTAATCATACCGAATTTTTCATCAATTTCTTTTAATTTATAAACTGAACGGGCTGGATACCCTTCCGAAAATGCTTTTTGAGACCAAAAGTCTGGTTTTTCATAACTATTTGCTGGCATAGTCTTATTTTCGACAGTATTTAATAAAATGTTAACTTTTTTAAACAGTAATATTGGGACTTCTATTTTCTGTTCCAGATCCAGGTAAGTTCGTGTTTATTGTAATTAAGATGAACAACTTTACTGTCCGGGATTGAAGCAAATTCTTTAATTAATGGCCAGTCAATATCACCCTGCATTTTAATTGTACAAATCATATTGTCAGTAAGACCACTTTCCAGCCATTCATTTATCCATTTTAGAAGTCGTTCTGGATAACAAATTACATCGCTGAATACCCAGTCTTTTTTTCCTAAATCCTGAGGTTTTAATGTAAAAGCATCATGAGCCTGAAACTTTACAAGAGGATTTTTCATTAATTCTGGAGCCAGCTCTGCTCTGTCCACCGCATGAACTTTTGCACCTAAACCTACCAGTACCCAGGTCCAGCCACCAGGACAAGCTCCGGCTTCGAAACATTCCTGACCTTGATGAGGAAGTTCCACGCCATTTAATAAGGCAGCCATTGTTAAACTTTCCTGAATTTTTAAGTACGCACGGCTAGGTGGATTTTCATGATCTTCTATAAATGTAAGATTGCCTGCCGGTAGAAAAGAAGTTGTTTCAGCAGAAGCAATAAGAGTATGTTCATCGATTAAGGTATATAAACCTATAGGACTTGCAGGAATTTTTACAGGAAACTTTCTTTCTTTCAAATTAATATATGGAAGTTTTTCCTGAATTAATTGTGCTCTGCGGTAAAAATTATACTGATATGGTGCCCAATTTCTTTGAAGACTTTTTAAATAATTGGCAGCATCTCCAATTGAATCAAAAGTCAGGATAAATGGGTCTTTCATAGTTGTTCTTGCCCAATATGGAAATTCACCAGAAGAAGCTTCTAAAAAAGACTGTTTATTTTCAAAATAAATTAAATCACCATAACGATTTGAAGGTTTTTCGCAAAAGTTGAAACGGCGGTTTAATTCAGAAATAAGCATTTCTGACTGTTCCTGAAATGGCAAAAAAGCAATTCCATTTAATTTCTGAACATTTGTACCCATCTAAAACCTCTGCTAATCCTGAAATAAATCGTTGTTTAAGTTTTCAAGATATTCAATAAAATCTTTTAATCGTTTTTCGTCGGGAGAATATAGATTCATCATTCCTATTTCTGTTATATCATCGTGATCAACAACCCATCTTGGTTTACAAAGGAGAACAAATGGTCCTTCATCAACAAGACGGGACAGAGTAACATTTATTTTATATTCAGCGTCCATATCGACAGAAACAATACATGGAAAACGAATTCTACAACCTGAAATGCTTATATCTTCAAGAATACCAGGAAGAGCACAAAGTTCAGTGGCATTTACCCGGCCTATTTCGTTATATCTCATATACTGACGATTTTCGTTCATTTTTATTTTCCTGTTAAAACCTATTTTACAATCATTACTTTACGGGTTTCATCAATTCCGTTACCCATGATTCTTATAAAGTACATTCCTCTAGCACAAATCGAACCTGCGTTATTCTTACCATCCCAAGTAAAGTAAGTTTCACCGGCTTTAAGAGTTCCTTTATTTAAATATGTAATAACACTTCCATCAAGAGTCATTACCATAATATTTACTTTGCCTTCTGTTTTTGTGTCCATTTTGATAACAGTTTTTTCACCATTAAGAGGATTGATTACGTTATTCAAAATAGTTACACCGCCACGCTGCAATGGAACAGTCTTTACTTTAAATGACCATAAATCGAAAGATGTTATGTCTTTATTATCCTTTAAGCGTAAAGCATATAAAGGTGCAGTGTCATCCATTGTATAGGTAAGTGTATCAACATTCAAGAACGGAGTATGAACAATAGTAACAGGATTATCAGAATCTTTCATTAATCCAAAGAGATAAGAAACCTGATTTCCAGAAGCCCATGAATTATATATAGAAGAATCTGTTATATTGAAGATAATTCCATCCTTTTTATCAGCTTTCCAATCTCCCATAAGTGTCTTGAAATTGCCGTTTGTTACAGGTGCAAGTTTTGCCAGTTCTTTTGGAGATGGCAGCCATACACGGGCAGATGCATTAACATCTTTGTTGTAACGGGTTGAAACAGAATCTGGATCTGGATTATCTGAAATAAACATTTTTACTTCTACAGGAAGATTTGCATTTTCCTCTGTCCCATCTGTAATGTTTGAAACAATTACAACTGGTTTTCCATGTTCAAGAGAACCAAAATTAACCTGTTCTTCATTCCAGTCGTGAACAGCCCAGCTACCGTCTTCGTAAACTCCATTCATAATAAATGCATCTGAATCATCATTGTTTATCATTGTTGGATCGTATGCATAATCTGGCAATACAACGTTTACTGCAAAGTCAGAAATTGAATGAGTTTTATACATCTGCATATAAATATTTGAATAGTCCTGAATAAATGTAACCAGCTGTCCACCAACATTTGTAAATGGATCGTAAGATTTCTGATTATATTTTCCAAAACTCTGTCCGTCATCATTATTGTTTGCATAAGTAAGACGAATATAAAGATTTTCTACATCTTCAAGAGTAACATTTCTTGTAAGTTTAAGTTTAATTCCTGTGTAATCGCTGTTAGAACGTTCATCAAGCCATTGAGCAGGAGAATCAACCTTAATTCTAAGGCTTTCGGCTGTATTGTTTGCAGCATAAACACCGCCGGTAATTTTACCAATATCGAAACAGTAAGGAATAATTTCTTCAAAACTTTCAGGAATTGGACCTAAACTTGTATGAGTTGCTCCATCACCGTACATAATCTGCTTTGTAAGCTGTTTTGCAAATACAATATACATTTCATCTTTGCCAACAGGTGCTACTATAAAGTCAAAATCAGGAGGAGTCTGGTCAATAGAACCACCGCTTCCAGATTCAATTGCTCTAAGTCTGTTTCCTGCAAGGTCTGTAATATATGAAGTTGTGTCGTCATATGCAAGTTTGAATGTTGTATCAAATGCAAGATTTCTTACAGGAAGAGGAACTTTAATATAAACGTTATCCAAAGTTTCTGGAATTGGATTACGAACATCTGATGAACCTACGAAAATTGGTGCAGTACCGCCAGAAAGAATGTTTCTGTTTGCAAATGGTTTATCTGCAACAACGTCACTTGTGTTACCAAGTCCATAAGAGAATTTAGTTGCCTGATTATAATAAGTACAATATCGTAAACCACCACTAGTTCTGTCTGATGAAGGTGCACCTCCAGCAGTTGTATTAAATGGTCTTGAACCACCGAAATTATTATCAGCACAATAAGAATCATCAGAAAGTAATTCATGAGATGAAATTGCACTGTCAAAATAACACCAGCCTTTACCTGTAATCCACCAGGCTTCTTTACCAGTTGCTGTTATAGCTGAACCAGATTTATTATCAAGAACATGGAATTCTACTGCATCAAGAACAGAAGATGATTCATAACCATTTGTACCTAAAGTTTCGTAATATCGTTCTGCATCAAGTAAACCTGCACGATGGAAAGGAGCAATTTCAGGTTCATAAATATCCCATTCACCATAAATTCCTGAATAAGTTGTAGCACCGTATTTTAACTGTGTACTAGAACTGTCTACATTAAGCTGACGTTGTCCGATGTTGTACAATTCCTGTTTATTATAAAGAGGAGTTGTACCGTCTAATTTAACAGCGCAGTCTGTAACAAGAGGATTTGTGTGAATTACTCTGAAATTAACTGTTTCATCAATTAAATCAGCAGGTTTCTGAAGCATTTCAACTTTTCCAGATGGAAGTTCAGCTTTTTCAATATAACCTTCCCAGTTATTGAATGTAATTCCTGAATCAGTTTTAATTTCGTTTACATAACCGGCAATTGAAAGTCTTAAACTGTATTTATCTGGACGATACAATGAGTTTACATATTTATCTTTAGAACCCTGAGTTCCTGTATAAATAAGACCTTTTTCAATTGTTCCAAGACCTGCAAAACTCAAAGTTCCTTCCAGTGAAATATCATCATTCTGGAGAGCACCAAATTTATCTGTTACTTTTACGTTTTCATTTCCATTTTCAAAGTTACCGACTTTAGCGGCTCTTTCAGTTTCATCTGCAGGAATCCAGATTTTATCTGCTGAAGTTTCACCAATTGTACCAAAGTTTACAAATTCTGAATAACGGAATTCAATAAAATTGTGAGAATCATATTTTTTCTGACTGGCAGCTACAGAATTCCAGTTATTGTGTTTTTCCTGACCAGTTTTTACAGAAATAAGAACTGGACCTGTACTATCATAAACATCTGTAAATACTTTGTAATCATCACCTGCATCACCAGAATTATTATAATGACGTAAGCGTTTACCCCATATATCTGTAATAATATAATTTCCTTTTGCAGCACTGGCACGAGGAACATCTATATAAGGTTTTGCATTTGCTCTGTGATTTCCATTTCTATCTGTACTTGAATCCTGACCTGCATAAGAACCAGTTGCATCTGTATTCCATGAAGAAGGAGCTTCCATGTAGAAGAAGTAAACGGTTTTTCCACTATTATCATATGATGTCATTAATTCAACAGGATTTCCTTCTGAGTCAGTTGTAATCTGCTTTTCTGCAATATCACCAGTAATTTCACAGGTCAAATCAACATCGGCATAAATCTTAATGTAAGAATCTTTTCTTGTTTCTGCCTCATAAGTAAACTGATCCATCATCTGGCCAAATACAGGAGCAACAGTTTCAATATCAGCAATTGATGAACGACCATTAATTTCACCGCGAAGATTACGAACAGGATTATTTAATTCTACACGAACAACATTATCACGAACTGTAAATACCTGAACAATTTCGAATTCGTCGAAATCCCAGTTTTTATTATTACCAGCATCTGTACAATCTTCTGCAGCAACCTGAGCTTTAGAACCGTCAGCTGAAGAATTTTGCCAGCATCTTACTGTTGAATGATCAATAGTTGAATTATAAGCTTCTGCGAAACAGATTGTTGAATCGCTGTTCTGTTTAATATCCAGATTCCAGTTTGCACCAGTAAGAACAATACCGTTAGCATAGAAGTTTTGTCCAGCATGTAAAGTTGCACCAGAAGTAAAACTTATTTTTCCTCCAAATCCAGAAGCAACTGGCATTGCAGAAGAATCCGGGAAAGTTGTTCTTGTGGCAAATGGTGTATATTTATAATCAGAAGGACGAAGCTGATTATAAGCAAATTCTACAGCAATTTGAGTTTCAGGGTCTTTTGTTGAATAAGATGGACCAAGAAGTATCAAATCACCTTCATCATCCTTTGTATTAACTTTATTACTAACTGTTAAATCTCCTGAGTAAAGAACAATATTTGTAGCATTAACAGAAGTATTTGTATTTGAGTTTATAGCAACTGGTCTTGAAGAATCTGCTGCTATCATTAAATCCTTTTCTACAGTGATAGAACCATTTGGTCCGGCAGTAAATTCTGTTGGATTTGTATCTGAACCAAAAATGTAAAGGTCGGTAGCAAAGTTTGCAGTTGAAGAAGCAGCAGATGATTTGAATGTACCGCCAATCATTGAGTCCCCTTCTCCATTTTGAACAAAACTGTTACCAAATACAAAAGCTTTTCCATCAGCAGTTTTTAAGAGAGCTTTATTTGTAATTTCAGCAGAATCAGTAATTTGTGAATCATCTTTGAAATCAACAGTTGAATTTGCAGTAATATCCAGATTTTCAACAGCAATCAATTCACTGTTAAAGATAAGTTTGTCTTCTACCTGAATATTGAGATTTTTGATTGTATTTAATTCATCAGTTTCTGAAACATCACTACCAAAGATAATCTGTTTTGCACCATTTAATGTAAAATCAACAATATTAGAAACAGATTCATCAAATGTAATATTTCCCTGGCCAGTTATATTAAACTGATTAATATGATGAACATCAGCATTAAAGAGTACATCATCATTTGAAAGAACTTCAAAATTATTTAATGAGCCGTTAATTGTATTTTTAAATGTTGTAGTTCCTGTTTCAGTTTCAGTTTTTACATTTCCTGTAAAAGTAACCGGACTTTCAAAAGAAACAAAAGTCGCAGCCTTAATATCACCGGCAATTTTAACTGTACCAGTTGCAGCACTTGAGTTCTG
>X394_Przewalski_horse__coassemble_100_pt1 | contig 11742 bp, 11 predicted proteins | sample X394_Przewalski_horse__metabat2_high_PE_006 | metagenome-assembled genome bin X394_Przewalski_horse
ATCAGGTATTTTTCAGAAACTCTTTTTGCGATAGAGGAAATCATTAAAAAAGATAATTTATTTGAAATTCCTTATTTTAGAGAGATATTTGGGATTTTTTATAATGATGATTCATTTATGAAAAAAAGAAAAACAATTTCAATATAGTAGATTACACATAACACGCTTTTCAAAGCTGACAAAACCTGCGGTTTTGCGGTTTAAAACAATGTTATGTGGATGCACCACTGGTGCACAATTTTGTAATTAAAAAGGCTCAATTATTTTCTATATAAAATAAACCAAAAATATGTTATATTTTTAATATGAACAAAGAAATTAAATTCATAGATTTATTTGCTGGAATTGGCGGATTTCATATTGCACTTTCTTCTCTCGGCGGAAAAGCTGTATTCGCCAGTGAATGGGATAAAGATGCAGCTTTAGTTTATGAAAATAATTTTTCTCTAAAACCAGAAGGTGACATTACAAAAATTTCTGAAAAATCCATTCCAGACCATGATGTGCTTTGTGCAGGTTTTCCATGTCAAGCTTTTTCCATTAGCGGCAAACAGCTTGGTTTTGAAGACAGCCGCGGAACCCTCTTTTTTGATGTTGCACGAATAGCAAAAGAAAAGCAACCTAAAGTAATGTTTTTGGAGAATGTAAAAAACCTTGCTCGCCATGATGGTGGAAAAACTCTTGCAGTTATAAAAAAAACATTAGATGAAATTGGATATGATGTTTTTGATGAAGTTCTTGATGCATCAAAATATGGAGTTCCTCAGAGCAGAAAACGTATATATATAGTATGCTTTAGAAAAGATTTAAATGTAAAAGAATTTTCATTTCCAGAGGAAGAAAATTTGAAAAAGCATGTAATGGATATACTGCTTCCAGAATCAGAAACAGCAAAGTATGAAATTCATAGGAATGATGTAACCATAAATCAAAATGTAAAAGAAAAATTTTCTAACAGTCCTTTACGAATTGGAACTGTAAACAAAGGCGGCCAGGGAGAGCGAATTTACAGTCCACTAGGAACGGCAATTACTCTATCAGCATATGGAGGTGGAGCTGGAGCAAAAACAGGCTTATATAGAGTGAATGGTAAAATTCGAAGGCTTGCTCCACGAGAATGTGCTAGACTAGATGGATTTCCTGAAACTTTCAAAATTGCAGAACGAGATACTATTGCATATAAGCAGTTTGGAAATTCCGTTGTTGTAGATGTTTTAGTAAAAATAATGAAAAACGCCCTTGAAAAAGAGGAGGTTGTTGCATGCCTATGACGGGTTCTGAAATTGCCAAAGGTGGCTTTAATAACGAACAGGAAGTAGCTGACAAATTCAACAATTGGAAAAAAGATTTAGATGCTCAAAAATGGCTTGAACTAATGATGTATAATTTGGATGAAATTACATCTGTTAAAGCTGAAAAAATAGGTGGCAAAGGATACAAATCGGATATTAATGTCACAATCAATGTTACAATTCAAAAAAAAACAAAAAATGCTGAACTTACTTCGGTTGAAAACATACAAGTTAAACTTGTTTCAAATGATGTAGGATTTAATCAAGTCGAAAAGAAAAAGGTAAATGCCTACATAGAAAATTGGCATATCGATTCTGAAGTCGAAAATATTTTGAAATTATATGACGGTGAAATACCTCCAAGATTAGGCTCTCGTGATGCAAAACGGATGTATGTAGATGAATTTACTGATGTTGAACAAGAAAAATTAAAATCATTTTTGCAGAAAAACCTAATTATGATTATTAGTGATGTGATTCGCGGACGCGGAAGATTTGCTGCAGAATGGACTTTAGTAATAAACAAGAGTAACGGCTATAAATGGAAATTAATTGCAGTCAATGAAGCTATTTCAATTTATGCAGGTGACTGTAAAGTTGTTTTTACGAAAAGTGGAAACATTCATTTAGGTAATATAACTCTACAACGAAAAGGCGGCGATAACGGTGCCGCTTCTGCTAATATGTTACAATTTAAAGCAAATCCTATGATCTTATTCTAAGTGTAAAATAATCACATAACACAGTTTTCAAATCCGACAGGCAGTCAAGTTGCCTGCGGTTTAACTGCATGGTATCCTAATCAATATAAATTTAGCTGGATTAAAAACAGGCATAGCGTTATGGATTTTAAAACAGACTTGAGCAATTTAATAAATCTCATAAATGGCGGTCACAATCAGGATGAAATAAAAAGGGAATATCTCAAGCTGGTAAAAAAATATCATCCAGATGGCGTGGCAGAGAATTTGAAATCTACTTATAACGAATATATGGTTGTTCTTAATTCTGTTTACGCGAAAGGAAAGACAAAAGTTCAGGAACTTAATTTTAAGAAACCACATACTGAAGAAGATAAGAAACATCTGGCGGAATATTTCAGAATGATTTTTGATTATGGAAAATCGGAGTATGAAAAGGGATTCCGTTCTATTCATGAAAATCAGATTAATAAGCTGGATAGAAAGGCTGTAGATCAGAATACGCTGGAAATTATGGGGCATTATCTTAATGCTATTAAATGTTATGAATTTATTCTAAGAAATTGTTCTGACAGAGTTCTTGTGGATTCTGTTGAATTTGATTATTACATGTTGAAGGATTACAACGCAAAGCTAGCTAAAACTCTGTTAAACAATAATGAAAATATGTTGATGGAAAAATAAGAATTTAATTAGATGGCCTGTTTCATAAAAAACAAGCCATCTAAATGAATATTAGAAACTGTATTTATAAGAAACAGGGAAACTGAAGCTAACAGCGTCTGCTATTTCAACAGCAACACCAGCACTTAATTCGTGGTTACCAAATGCGTAAGCTGCAGATGCCTCAATTGCAGACACTGTAGAACTTGTATCTTCAAAATCTATGTTTATAGTTCCCTGAGCAGCAAGAGTCAAAAGGTCTGTAAGTGAAGCTTCAATTCCAAGTCCAGAATATAAATCGTTTCCGTCTGCACCGAAGTTTGTTACACAATCAAGGTTAAGTGTAATAATTGAGAACTCATATGAAGCTCCTAAAGTAAGAAGATTGCCGGCTACATCACAAAAATCATCGTTGTAAGAAAAACCAAGATTTACTGTAAGATTTTCTGTGCCTGTATAAGAGCCAAAAACTCCGAAGCCAAGATTATTGATAGGTGAGCGGAGAGCAGCACCAACGCTGAAGATTTCTGTTGTGTAATCAACACCAGCATTTATATCTACTTTGTCTTCACTTTCGCCAAATACAGATGGAAGATTGATACCAGTTCCAACCGAAAGATTTTCAATTGGTCTTACAATTACTGCAAGTTTGCTTCCAATGTCTCCGTTACCAACATTATCATCTGCTACAGGAAGATAAGAACCTGGTGTAAAACAGTCTGAGTTAAAATCGATGCTTAACATTTCTATTGGTGTAAACTCTATATATGCAGTATCGATTTCATAATCTGTTAATCCAAACTTATCATCATCATTCTTTCCAAATTCTGTAATCAAAGAAATTCCGGCATTTACTTTTTCTGATTCAAGTTCAACTGTTACCTGATTTGAAAATCCTGCAAACTCAGCACTTCCATCAGAAATTGACACTACATCCGAAGACAATTCATTTTCAAAAGCTACTGTTACTTCCTGAGCAAAAGCAACGCCTGTAAAAGCCAGTGCAGCAACTGCACCAATTAATATTTTTTTCATTTTTTAATCCTCTTTATATTTAATCTTTTTTTAAATTTACAAAATTGATTTTGTCCAATCCTGGCATTTTGCTATGTCATCTTCTTCCGGTGTAAGATGTACCATAAGAGATTCCACTACATTTGCACCTGCTGATTTTGCACGGTCTTCCCAGTCTCTGAGCCACTGGCCGTCACCCCAATCATAAGAACCAAAAAGTCCAACTTTTTTTCCAGAAAGACCTGGTTCAATGTCTGCATAAAATGTTTCCATTGAATCTTCAAGCACTTCATCCCCCATAGCAGGGCTGCCCAATAAAATGACATCACTGGCGAGAACTGCAGCACTATCAGCACTATCTGCTGTTCCAAAAATAACTTCTGCATTTGCACTTGCTGTTTCATTAATTGCATTAGCCATAGCTTCTGTATTACCAGTTGTACTTGCATAAATAATTGCAACTTTCATTAATACCTCTCTTTAAGCAGCATCATTTACTGCTTCTTTATATTTTTTTATTATTTGAGGAACAGACAGTCCCTCATCAAACAATTGTTTGCATAGTTCACTGCACCATTTATATTTAGCACAGCAGGTTTTTGCTTCTGATGTATCAGAATAGGATTTCCAATAACCACAATATTTACAGTTTTTTCCATGGTTCTCTTCAAAGCCAATTACATCTTCAATTGGGTATCCCAAAAATAGTCCAATTTCATGAGGAAAGTTTTTGTGATTCTGAAGGTGATTGAATAACTGTTTTAAGGTTAAAAGAGTATTCGATGGATCTGTGTACCCTTTACCCTTTAAATAAGCCTGAATTAGAGCTGTGGAGATTATTTGTCTTATCCAGACATAATCATAGATAAAAATCATCCAGCGGTTAGAAGATGTTTTAAAAAATGTCATACATAGATTTTGAACTTTTAAATTCGCTTCCCACTTCTGTAAATCTTCTGCCATAAATTGACTTTCAGATAAAGTAAAAAGATTTGCGGGCTTTATTCCACAAATTGTTGGAGCCGCATAACGGATAAATAAACTTTCTGCACTGAAAAAGTTAGTCACAACTAACACCTCGAAAAAAGACAATACAGAAAAGAAATAAAAATGTCAACAAGTTAGTGAAGACTAACAAGTTTAAGATGATTCATGTTTGATTTTGACTTGCTGATTCTGCTTTAGCCATCGAGAAAGCTTTAGCCTAAAGCCACATCCAGAACCATCATCAGCGAAAAGCCAATCATAAACATAATTGTGCCTAAATTGGAATGGTTATTATCTTCTTCTGCAGCCATTTCTGGTACAAGCTCTTCTACTACAACATAAATCATTGCACCTGCGGCAAAACTAAGAAGATATGGTAAAACTGGAACTATAAATTGTGCAAGAAGAATTGTAATTAATCCTGCAATTGGCTCTACAATTCCTGTAAGAACGCCGTACCAGCAGGCTTTCCCTTTTGAAAGTCCTTTGCTGTGAAGTGGCATGGAAATAATTGCTCCTTCCGGGAAATTCTGAATTGCAATACCAATTGCCAGAGCCAGTGCCGCAGAAGCAGAAACTTGAACTGCACCTGTATACCAGCCTGCGTATAAAACACCAACAGCCATTCCTTCTGGAATATTGTGAAGGGTAACGGCAAGTACCATCATTGTGGTTTTCTTCAACTTGCTTTTTGGACCTTCTACAGTTTCGTTTATGTGCATATGAGGAGTGATAACATCAAGTAAAAGAAGGAAAAGCATTCCAAGACAAAATCCAATTACGGCTGGAATAAAGCCTAATTTTCCCATGCCCTGTTCAACGGCCTGTTCCATTGATGGAATCAGCAAACTCCAGACACCTGCTGCAATCATAACACCTGCTGCAAATCCGGAAAGTGCTTTTTGCAGTTTTGGGCTCATTTCCTTTTTCATAAAGAAAACGCAGGCAGAACCTAAGGCTGTTCCTAAAAATGGAATTAACAATCCTTTTGCAATTACGCTGATCATAAAAGCCCCCTTAATTAGTCGTCACAAGGCAGCCCTAAAAGATGCATGAAACCGAAATGGAAGAATTCCTGAATGTTGCCAATAAAAACAGCAGCTTCTTCTTTGTCCATATTGTGTAGGATAACTTCGGCAAAGGCATTTATTGTGGCTGTTGCAAAAACATGGATAGACATATCATCAATTGGTTTTGTTACATTGAATTTCTGTTTCATCCAGTGAACGGTTGAAAGAACGTTTTCTGTATAAATGTCTGATATTTCTTCCAGAAAATTTTCGTGAGTGCTTCCGGCAGCTTTTGTAAGCAGAAGAACAAATGCATCTTTGTTGGTTAGTATGTAATCTATAAACTGATTGGCAAAAGTTTTTTCATTTTCTGCATGGACGCCACCAATAGGGTCTTCAAGATTTTCGTGATTTTCGAGTCCACCAGCTTTTACCATTTTGAAAGTTTCATCAATGGCATCATCAACAAGAGCGCAGAAGAGGGCATCCTTATCTTTAAAATGACGGTACATTGCACCTGTGGTTAAACCTGCATTTGCCGCAATTGTACGGAGCGATGCGTTTGTAAATCCCTTTTCCAGGAATTCAGCCTTTGCACTTGTGAGGATTTTTGATTTTGTTTCTTCTGATGCGTCTGCCATATCTATAATTTATAGGAAAAAATGATGATTAGCAACAAATTTTCTCGAAATTTGGTAACACTGTTATCAAATTCTATTGACATGGTAACACTGTTATCGTTAAGATAACATCGTTATCAGTTATAGATAACAGTGTTATCAGGAGAAAAGAAAGTGAAAGTTTCGAAAATTAATGAATGGTTTGAAAAGTTCGGGCGCTTTCAGCTTAAGCACCGCTGGGCTTTTTTAGTTTGTCTTTTAGTTTTTACAATTGCCTCTTCTGCCGGCTTGTATAAATTAAAATTGAATAATGGGGAAGAAGACTGGTTCGATGATTGGGATACAGTAAAAATGAATCAGGATCACTTTGAAGAAATTTTTGGCAGCTGCGACAGCGTTATTGCTTTTGTTCAGGCTGAAGATGTTTTTGATCCTGAAGTTCTTGATATGCTGGACCGTCTTGGCCGTCGTTTGGAAAATGAAGTTCCATATGCCAGCGGTGTTACTTCCCTTGTAAACTTAAATATTCCAATCGGAAATGAGGAAGGTTTTGATGTTGCAAATCCTTTTGAAGATGGCATTCCAACAGACCCACAGGAGCTTGCCGAAAAGAAGGCATTTATCCTTAGCCGTGAATCTTTGGTGAACGCCCTTGTAAGTGAAGATGCTACAGAAACCTTCCTGGTTTTGAATCTGGAACAATATTCAGAAGGCCTTGAAACAGCAATGGAAAAAATTGTTCCACCTGCTATGGCTATTTTTAATGATCCTGAATTCAAATCTGACAAATATATAATCCGCCCTGCAGGACTTTCTTACACAGAATATGAAGAAAACGCTGCCATGATGAAGCAGTGCGTTACAAGAATTGCTCTTGGGTTCCTTGTAATGATTCTCTGTCTTATTTTATTCATCCGTTCTTTCCGTGGAGTTATTGTACCAGCTTTAGCAACAGTTTTTGGTATCACTTCTATGATAGGTATTTCTTCATGGATGAATATTGAAGGCAACACTGTAATGATTATTCTTGTTGTTCTTCTTGCAATGGCACTGGCAGTTGGATATTCCGTACATTACATCAACAGCTTTAAGATGGCCTTTAGAAAAACCGGTAACCGCAAAGAAGCCTGTGTTGCCGGCGTTCGTGAATCGGGCTGGGCAATTTTGTTTACCGTAATCACAACTATGGGCGGTATGCTTTCTTTCTACGCTTCGGGATTAAAACCAATGCGCTGGGTTGCTGGCGTTTCTGCTGCCTGTGTATTTGGAGTTTACCTTTACGTAATGCTTCTTCTTCCAATCTTCTACAGTTTTGGAAAAGATAAAGAACCAGATGTAAAAGCTGACGCCGAAGGGTCCACAAAAGCAGACCTTGGCATTGAAAATATGGGCCGCCACATCCTGAATAAAAAGTGGATTACAGTAATTGCAAGTGTGGCAATTTTTGCTGCCTGCATTCCTGGAATCTGCCGTATTAAAATCAACATGAACTATTCAGACATGATGGGCGAAAAAACTCCATACATTGCACGCCTTATGACAATTGCCCGCTCTCAGTTAGGTTCACAGTACGGCTACGAAGTTCTTATTGAATATGACGATGAGGACGCTATCAAAGATCCTGAAGTTCTTAAAAAAATGGATATTCTTACAGAACGAATTGGAACTTTGCAGCAGACAAAAATTTCCAACGGAAAACCTCGTGTAAGTTCAGTTACAAAAATCATTAAGGAAATGAACCGCACTTTAAACGGTGACGATCCTGCAGCTTATGTAATTCCAGACGATCCTGACATGGTAAGCCAGATTATGTTCCTTTACGAGATTTCAGGGGGGACAGACCTTTATGAATATGTCAGCGAAGATTTTAAGGCAGCCTATCTTCATGTTGAAATGCACTCCTACGATGCGGAGGCTTGTGTTTCAGATGTTGACACAGTTGAAAAATGGGTGCAGGAACTTTTCCCGGATAAAAAAGCCGGAGGTGTAGTTGGTGAAGTAATGCAGTACGCCGTAATGAACGGAAAACTTGTTCGCGGGTCTGTAAAATCAATCGGAACATCATTCCTGATTATCTTCATCCTTTTGCTGATTGCCTTTACATCTTTACGCACAGGTTTCATCGCCATGATTCCAAACGTTGCACCGGTAATTTTGATTGGCGGCATTATGGGTTACGCAAATGTTCCGCTTGATATGATTACAGCCCTCATTATGCCAATGATTCTTGGAATTGCCGTAGACGATACAATCCACTTTACAAACCACATCAAGTATCACTTTGAGCTTTGTGGAAATTATCGCCAGGCCATTTTGAACTCATACAGGGAAATTGGTAAATCCATGATTATGACAACAGTTATTCTGTGTGCCATGTTCGCCGTGTTTATGACAAGTTCCATGTCTGCCTTGGTAAGAATTGGTTACATGAGCGTAATTGGAATGGGCGGTGCACTGGTAGCAGATTACACTTTGACACCGGTTTTGATGCTTTTGAGTAAACCGTTTGGAAAGGAGAGAAAATAGGAGGGAGGAGCCCCTCCCTACGCGCGCACTTCGTTGCTCGCTACCCACCCAGCGGGGGACACCCCGCAACGCCCCGAGAATAATATAGGAGAACTACCATACGTCCTCGTCAAGGCACGTACGCCTTCGGCTACCTTAAAGCCTTGACAAGTCCGTTTGGTAATATTCTCCAAGGAGAATAATATTACCATGAAAAAATTAATTACAACATTAGCAACAATCGTTTTGGGAGCAAATCTTTTTGCTCAGCCACTTACAGGCTACGACATTATGAAAAAAAGCGACGAAGTTCCAGAGCCAAAAACTTCATCAACAACTGCAACACTTACAATTCATTCTAAAAAAGGAAACGACCGAATCCGCGAAGTAATTATGAAATCCAAAGATTACGGAGACGTTACCAAAGAAGTAATCGTATTTACAACACCAAAAGATGTAGCCGGAACCGGTTATCTGATGTTTAACTACGACGATGAATCTAAAGACAGCGACAACTGGTTGTACATGCCTGCAATGAAAAAGACCCGCCGAATTGCTTCCAGCGGTTCAGAAGGTGAAGGTTCTTTTATGGGAACAGATTTTACTTACGAAGACATGGGCGACCGGGGCTTAAACAAAGATGACTATACACTTTTGGGAAGTGAAACAGTAGACGGTGTTGAATGCTACAAAGTTGAATGCGTGTCAAAAGCCCACACAGAAAAAGATCCACGCCGGGTTGTTTATATTGGGAAAAAGGACTTTCTTTTGTACAAGGCAGAATTTTATGACCGTCAGAATACTTTGCACAGAGTCCTAACTTGCAGCAACTTTACTACAATCGACGGATACAAATCTGCAAAGACAATGAAAATGGAAAATGTTCAGAGTGGCAGCTGGTCTTTAATTCAGATGAAAGATGTTGTGTACAATGCCAGCGACATTGACGATTCACTGTTCACTGTTGCAGCACTGGAAAAAGGAAGAGTTAGATAATTAAGAATTAAGAATTAAAAATTAAGAATTCGGAATTAGGAATGGGGAATTGAACATATGTCATCCTGAACTTGTTTCAGGATCTCATAAATAAGAGTGTTTTATGAAAAGAAATATTTTATCAATAATATTATTAGGTTTAGTTGGAACATTGTGTTTCTCGCAGGAGATTAACTTTTCTGGGGAACTTAGTTCTATGTGGGGAATGGCTGCACCTTGGACTGCAAACGCTGGCGATTTTATTGATGGTGCTACAGATTTTACAGGTAGTCTGGAAGTTTATCAGGGAAAAGGCACATTATATATAGAAGGAAATGCAAATTATAATGCTTTGAATAATAAACTAGACTTTGATTTAGGAGAAACCTACATCGATTACGCAGATTCCAACTGGGGATTCAGAATCGGGAATCAGAAAGTGGTGTGGGGAAAGGCTGACGGAATAAACATTACTAATTCTGTTTTCCCTGAAGATTCAACTTCATTGTTCACCGATGATTCATCACTTTCAGTGACTGCAGCTAAACTTTCATTTTCTGGAGACTTCTTTAATATTGATGCACTGTGGATTCCATTTTTCAGAGGGACAGAGCTTCCTCTCGAAGACGGTTCGTTTCTCAGAAATGCAATGATTCCTTCTCGTGTTGCAATTCCAGGTGTGGGAACAATTCCTGTAAAAATTGGCACATTACAAACACCGGAACTGGCACTTAAAAATTGCGAATACGGCCTTAAACTCAGCGGTTATTTTTCACTTTGTGATGTTTCACTTTACGGTTTTTACGGTTGGGAAAAAACTCCATTAATGAATTACAGTCTGGTATTCACAAATCCTCCTGTACCAGATGCAATAAAGATTGATGGCGAATATTCCCGCCTTGCAATGCTTGGGCTAGATGCTGCATTTCCAATCGGAGTTACAGTTTTACGCCTGGAAGGAGCTTATTTCCCAAACAGAAAAATGCAGGCTAGTGCAGAAACTATCTTAGGCGGTGGTGAAATTGGAATTGGCCAGCACCAGATAATGGCACTTGCAGGACTGGACTGGATGCCTTCCGGCTGGACAATTACTGCGCAATATTATTGCGATGCAGTTTTGAATAAATCAGACAATCTGGAACGAAAAGATGCCTTCAATCACGGAGCAACACTTAGCATTTCAAAATCTTTCCTGCAGGATACTCTGGAAATTTCGCTCAGCGGGCTTGTTGGTCTGAACAATTTTGATTCGGCACTTACTTTGGAAGGAAAATACAGTCTTTCAGATCAGATAAAACTTTCGGCTGGAACTTATGTTTTCCTTTCAGGTCCAGATGGTGACGGAACTTACGGCAAGCTTAAGGATTTAAGTACAATTTATTTAAAGGTACAGTATAGCTTTTAGTTTACTTTTTTTATAATCCTTTTTTTCCCGAGTTTGATGTCACTGCTGAAAAAAATCTAACAGGAATTGGGGGCATAGTGGTGGAAATTTTGACTGAATTTGGCCAAATTTGTCTCTAAAACGGTGTTGTTTTGGTAACAAATATGAACTGGAGCACCCTCTTAACCGCAGTTGATTCAGTTAATTGTGGTTAAGAAAAACTAACCTTCTACTAAAATTTATACAGAAAATGGCTTATAATTAAGCTATGTCCTGGTATTTAATCGGAGCAGGCTTAGCTTCAATTGCAGTTATAATCGGAATTATTCTCATCTCTAAGAAAGCATCGAAAAAGCATTCCCAGGAATTAGTTGAACAATCGAAGGAATATTTTCCAAAGATAGATGACTTCTTCTCTGAGCTAAAAAATCTTTCTTCTAATTATATTAGTAAAACAGATGAATCAGTATTTTCTCAGAAATGGGCTGAGTTTTATGCAGATGTTCAGCAGAAACGTTTTCCTAGTAAACTTCCTGATTACGATAAAATCGCATATTTCTTAAAAACATATTCAAATCTGCATACAGAGAT
>X394_Przewalski_horse__coassemble_104_pt1 | contig 11562 bp, 8 predicted proteins | sample X394_Przewalski_horse__metabat2_high_PE_006 | metagenome-assembled genome bin X394_Przewalski_horse
TAGCTGAACTTCATGATTGTGAACAGGATTTTGCGGCTAATGTAGTCCTTTTGACTACAATTCTTTGCGTAATTTCAATTCCACTTATGAGCCTGCTTCTGGTAAAAGTATAAACTCTCTGGAGTTTTACGGTTAGTTTACCTTCCGCCTATAATCATTCCTACGTTTCCGTGTAATGCCAGCCGTAAAAATCCAACTAATACAAGATGCAAAGGATAATATAGATAAAAGAACCATTTCATTCCTTTCCAAGTTCCGCGCTGACCATTGTAGTTTGCTATAAATGGTAAAACAATTATTACTCCAAGCTGAACAAATGCATAAACTTTATCAATACACAAAAACCAGACAATGGAATACATAAGGACACAACCCATCATTGAAATAATCTGATTTTTAAGATTTCCATAATTATGATTTATATACATGATTGAAATTACAGCAATACAACTCCAATCAGAAGGAAAAGTAATTACACAAATTGCAAAAGTAATCAGAATCTTTACAAAAACAGGAAATTTACATCGTTCTTCATCAAGAACAACCAGTAAAACAACTGCCCAGGCAAGACTCCACATTACACTTGTCTGATTAAAAATTCCTGTCTTTAATGGTATAAAAGGAATACCAAAAGCAAAGTTATACGCAAAATGTGAAATGATTGCAAAAATAAATAATCGTCCTGCATATTTCTTAACATTGCGGGTATGCTGATATCCTTCTGCCACCATAAACCACATTGTTGGAGCTGTAAGACGACCTATTAAATGCAAAAGAATAATCCACCATTCATAACGATAATTTGGAATTTGAGGCCATAATACACAGGTTATATGATCAATTGTCATTGCAATAATGGCAAATAATTTAAGCTGATTTCCATTAAATCCTGTAAATGATTTTTTATTTTCCAAAGTCTGCATATTTTCTACATCTTTCCATAAAGTGATTAAAATATTTTTACAGTAAATAACCGTTCATTTCACCTTTGCCTTTTACTTCAACTTTGAACGGCCCCTGATACTGGAATATTTCTTTTGTCTGTACCCAGGTTGCTTCAGAAACATGAATTTTCATAGATTCACTTGTACTTTCCATTCTGCTGGCAACGTTTACTGTATCGCCCCAAACATCATAAATAAATTTTGTTTTACCAATTACTCCGGCAACAAGATTTCCTGAATTTATTCCAATTCGAATTTTTATCTGCACAGAAGATTTTTCATTAAAATGTTGAACATCTTCCAAAAGCCCTTTTGCAAACTTAACCATTTTTATGGCACCTTCTGAACTCTTTTCTGAAGTAAGTCCAGTTGCCGCCATATATGCATCTCCAATTGTTTTGATTTTTTCAATGCCTTCGTCTTTTGCCCGCTTATCAAACAAAGAAACCAGTTCATTTAACATAGAAACAGTTTCTTCCGCAGTCATTTCGCTGCTCATTTTAGTAAAGCCTACAATGTCTGTAAATAAAATTGTAACATTCGGAAATTTCTGTGAAATTGTTTTATCTGGATTGTCAGTTAATTCCCGGGCAATTGGTTCTGGCAAAATATTCAACAAAAGATGATCAGCTTTTTCATTTGCTATTCGAAGTTCACGGGTTCTTTCTTCAACTTTTATTTCCAGTTCCTTTTTGTAATTTTCAAGAATTTCAACTTCTCTTTTATGTGCTGATTCAATTGTTTCATTAGAATCCAAAACAACGAAAATATAAAGCACAATTGCCATAAATACTGTAGAAATATTTGTAAGATAGAACCCATGTGTTAACAATGAAAGCACAGATGAAATAATTGGAATCACAAGAAATAAAACTAAAGGAATACGGACTCTTTTAGAAATAATATGATAATTTAAAGAAATAAGAATAATCTGAACTATCATACATACTCCAGGAATGATTGTTGCCAGCATTCTACCCTTTGCCCGGTGATAATAATTCAGTTCATCATAAAAAAAGTACCAGCCATTAAATCTAGACACAACAAAAAGAATCACTCCAATCAAAAGTACAGTTTCTGCTGATATTAATAACAATGTATTTCTTTTTAAGTTTTCTGATTTATGAAAGAACAAATCTTTTAAATACAAATTAAAACTATGCAACATTAATAATGGAGCTAAATAATCTATTGATTTTGAAACAAGTAATATAAATCTTATAAAATCTCCAGGAACTCCATCATAAGCCAAATGAATTATAGGTGCACCAAGATAAATTACAGCACTAACTTCCAGCATAAAAATGGCAATTTTTCTTTTAATACGTAAATTACTGGTGATCAAAATTAAGAATGCAATAAAAAAACAGGCGCCTTGTAAAAAAAGCATTATAAAGCTTTGATAAGTAATTAAAAAGTCAAGCATTTGATTTTCTCTTTCCAATAATTGATTAAAAAAGTAACGGCGGAACCTTTCGGCCCCGCCTGAAACTAACAGATCAGCAAAAACTATTAATCATCACCAAGGATTTTTATTAGTTCTCGCAAACGAAGAATTTCTTGCCAGATATACTGGCGTTCTTCTTGTATAAAAACTTCATTAAATGACATTTCACGATAGGCTCTTTCGTAAGAAATCAAATCTTTTTTGAGTTCCTCAACGAAGTCGTCCATAAACTTACAAACCGATTTTTAGAAGAATTTCTGAATCTGTTAATTTCTGATACTTTTTTAAATGACTTAACTAACATACTTTCCTCCTTATCTCGTTAAAGTTTATTCAAATCAATATAATAATACACAAAAAATTTCCCAAAAAAGTAAAAAGAAATTTTTTAACGTAAAATTGCCTTCAAATATGATAAACTATAGTAGTAGTATCTGTCTAGTGTAAAATTAAAACAATTTATTTAACTTTTAATAATTTGTTATTTTGGTTTCCTTTTTTTTTTTCTATTGTTTAATAGATAGTTTTACACAAGGAAAAAATATGCATAGAAACAAAATTATTTTACTTTGCGCAGGACTTTTAATAGGTCAGAATTATTTTTATTCTTTTGAACGGGTTAACACAAATGACTTATTAATGTCTTATTTAGAAAACGATGCTGAACTTAAAAAAACTGCCATCTCTGCTGAAAAAGCCCAGTTATCTCTTGATGCAACTCAGATTAACAACGGATTTGATATTGAACTTTCAACAGGTAATATAACTATCTCTGCAGATTCAAACGGAACAATTTTCAGCATTAAACCAAGTGTTCAAGCCTCTATTCCAGAAGCTTCAAATCTGAAAATTTCAGCATCAGCTTCTTATAATTACAAAAATGACACTTCAGAAATCAAGGATACAAAAATCAGTACTTCTGTTGATATTCTAAGCAATTCTTCTCTTAACAGAGAAATTTCCTTATTAAAAGCAGAACGTTCTCTTGAAGAAGCAAAACGAAAACTTAAAAAACAGGCCATTTCTGCAGAAAAGAATTTTTATTCTGAATTGAAATCCCTTCTAAACTCAACAAGTTCAATTATTAATGCTCAAAAAAATCTTTATAACTCTAAAATTGATTTTGAAAAAATAAAAGCTCAGGGTTTTACTTCAAGTTCCAGTACTTACAGACTTGCCCAGACAAAAGTTCAATCTGAAGAACACGAAATTGAACGTTCAAGCCGACTTTTAATTCATTCTTATGTTACTTTCTATAAAAAATGCGGCCATAATGTTTCTTTTGATGAAAAAACTGATTTTTATTCGCTGATTCCAGATGACATTCCAGATATTGTTCCAATTGACGTAAATACTCTCAATCCAGATACATATTCCGAAATAGAAAATGCACTTTGGACTAATAAAATTAATTCCATGCAGAGAGATAATTCAAAAGATTATTCTTTAAGCGCAAATGGAGGCTTTACTTTCAATAATTCTGCTACTTCATCAAATACAATTGATGCCGGACTTTCTTCTACAATCAATGGAGTTGTACTATCAACAGGTATCAGTTTTCCTATAAGCGACAGTTTTTTTCCTTCCTTCAGTCTTTCTGCCTCAGTTTCGCCTAATTCCTTCCGTCAGAATTCTATTACAAAAAAACAGAATTCTCTTGCAGAAAAAGAAGAACAACTTGCTATTGAAACTGCCCGATGGAATTACGAATTAAACAAATCAGAATGGATTCAAAATCTGGAAGATTTACTGTGGAACAAAAAAAATGATGAATCCTCTTACAATAATTATGTCACATTAGAAAAAGACATGGGAAGATATTACAGACAGGGAATTATTTCTCAAAGTGAATATTATTCTGCCAGAACAAATCTACAATCATACACAGTTAAGAAAATTATTAATGCCATTGATTTGATAATCTATAACGATAACATCTTAACTATGTTTATAGGGGCGTAATATGAAAAAGAAAAGCATAAAGATAATTGTTATAACTCTTGTTTTACTGGGAATTATTGGCGGAACTTTGATTATTCTCAGAAACTGTTTAAATAAATCCGAAGAAACCAAAACTGTATACACTGTAAAATCGGAAATTTATGAAAATATTATTGAAGTTTCCGGAACTGTTTCGGCCGCTCAACAACAAACATTGCAGGCCCTTTCTTCAGGAACAGTTTTAGGAGTTTATGTAAAAGCCGGAGATTATGTAAAGAAAGGTGACATTATTCTTCAGCTGGACGACACAACTGAACAATACAATCTTGAAAAACATGATTATGATATGGCTGTTACAAGAATTACAGGTTCTGCAAAAGAATTAAAACTTAAACAGACCCAGAGACTTTCATTAGTTCAGAAAATTGCTGATAGAAAAGTTCGTGCGGCATTTGACGGTTTTATTGCTGCTCTTGATGTTTCAGTTGGAGATTCTCTTGAACCTAAAGATTCTGTTGGAACTCTTGTAAATGCTGATTATCTGACTGCAGAAGTTGAAATTCCTGAAACTGATGTTGCAAAACTGGTAACTGGTCAAAAAGTTGAACTGAAATTTGCCAGCTATAATGAACCTGTTTATGGTTATGTAGAAAGCTGGCCTGCAATCGGACAAATAACTGCACGTGGAGCCACAATTGTTAAAGCCAAAATCCGTATTGATGAATATCCTGATGTGATTCTTCCAAATTATTCTTTCACAGGAAAAATTCAGATTGAAGAACCTGTTACAAACATTATTGTTGAAAGATATGCAATTGGTTATGAAAACAAAGAACCATTTGTTGTTCTGGAAAAAACCGGCGAAAAAATTCCTGTAAAAATTGTTCCATATGGAAAAGATTATGTAAAAATCCTTGACGGTCTTAAAGGAAACGAAAGACTTATACAACAAACTGCACCAGCAAAATCTGGTCAGAATAAAAACAGAAATAATCAGGGAAATATGATGCCTCCAATGGGAGGAATGGGTAAAATGCCTTCCCGCTAGTTTTTTTAAATTTGAAAAAGGATTATTTATGAGTAATACCGTTGTTAGAATTGAAAATGTTATCAGAACATACAAAATGGGTGATAATGAGGTTCAGGCATTAAAAGGAATCAGTTTTGAAATTAAACAGGGAGAATTTCTTGCAATAATGGGACCTTCCGGTTCAGGAAAATCTACCTGCATGAATATGATTGGTTGTCTCGACCGGCCAACTTCAGGACTGGTAGAAATAAATGGAAAACTAACATCAAAAATGTCGGAAAAAGAACTGGCTGTTTTACGAAATAAAACAATTGGTTTTGTATTCCAGCAGTATCATCTGATTCCAGGAATGACTGTTCTTGAAAATGTAATGCTTCCTCTTAAGTATCAGAAAATTGAAAAATCTCAAAGAAAAATTCTTGCAGAAAAAGCATTAGATTCTGTCGGCCTTTCTGATAGAAAAAATCATAGACCACATGAATTATCTGGAGGTCAAAAACAAAGGGTTGCAATTGCAAGAGCCATGGTTACTTCACCAAAAATTCTTCTTGCCGATGAACCAACTGGTGCTTTGGATTCAAAAACTGGAAAACAGGTTATGGAATTGTTTCGTCAAATTAATCAGACTCAAGGAACAACCATTATTATTGTAACTCACGATCCTGGAATTGGTGCTTCAATGGAACGTTGCATCAGAATTTTTGACGGTTTAATTCAAGAAGGAGGAGTGTAAGATAAAAATGCTGGAAGATTTTATATACGCACTGCAAAGCTTTAAAAGAAATAAAACAAGAACTTTTCTTTCTCTTCTTGGTGTAATTATTGGAGTAGCTTCTGTAATTGTTATTACAAGTATGGGGAGCAGTTCTACAAAACAGGTTCAGGACACTTTTGGTACAGCCGGACTTGATGTTGTAAGCGTTACTGCAGGAAGAATGTACAGAGGAAGTTCCACATCATCTATTGTTCTAAACGAATCATTCCGTGAAGAAATTTTTGATGAAATCGAAGATATAAAAAAAATCTGGTTCAAAAACAGCCTTAATGCAACTATGACTTACGGAGAAGCATCTTCATCTGTAAATTGTACTGCCATAGAAACCGGTTATCTTGAAATGTATAATATGAATCTTGAATCGGGAAATTTCTTTAATGTTACCGACAATGTGGAAGGAAATCAAAAAATAATCTTAAATCATGAAACAGCTCAGGATTTTTTCCCGGCAGGAGACGCAATTGGAAATCATGTAAAACTTGTTATGGATAAAGTTTCTTTTAATTTTGAAATAATTGGTGTGCTGAAAGAACATAATTCTGTTATGGAAAATGGAGCTGCCTTTATTCCAAGAGGATTTTATCTAAAAAAAATAAATCCAAATCAAAATGCTGATACAATGATGGTTCAGGCAATTTCCAACGAAAAAGCATCAGAACTTGTAACAAAAATCACTAATTACTGTACAGAAAAAACAAATAATTCTTATGCCGTAAGAGTTTCTTCCATGCAATCTATGCTGGACCAGATGAGCGAAATCACCAACACAATGAGCATGATGCTTTCTGCAATTGCCGCAATTTCTTTACTGGTTGGTGGTATTGGAATTATGAACATTATGATTGTAACTGTTACAGAACGAAAGCAGGAAATTGGAATACGAAAAGCTTTAGGTGCCTCTCCTTCAGATATAAGACAGCAGTTTTTAATTGAATCTGCCAGCATTACTTTTATTGGCGGAATTATTGGTATAATTTGCGGAATTATAATAAGTCTTGCTGTTGAATATGTTCAAAAACAAGCTTTTATTATTAATATAAATGCCTGTGTAATTTCGTTTATATTCAGCGTTGTAGTTGGTATTTTCTTTGGCCTTAATCCTGCCAGCAGAGCCGCAAAATTAGATCCAGTTATTGCATTAAGTGGGGAATAATTTTTTTATATATGAAGAAAGGGAACTCGTAACATTAAAGCAATTGACTATTTCTTTCTAAAGTAATATAACTAGTAAGGTTATAAAAACGAGCAAGGGCGTTCGTTCAATCAGGTAAACTGTTTTTTACACGATTGAATGAACGTCTTTTTTTATATCCGAAACTGTGCAGATTCTGCAAAGATTTTTTACGGAGTTCAAAGTGAGTAAAGCATTTCTGGTTCTGGCAGACGGAACGGTTTATGAAGGACAATCTATTGGAGCTAAAGGAATTTCAATAGGGGAAACAGTCTTTACAACTGGTATGACCGGTTATCTGGAAACACTGACGGATCCTAGTTATTTCGGACAGATAGTTACCCAGACTTTCCCATTAATTGGTAACTATGGTGTTATTCCAGAAGATTACGAAAGTAAAAAAAGTTGGGTTCGCGGATACATTGTTCGTGAACTGTGTGATTTGCCTTCCAATTTCCGTTGTGACGGAGATCTTAATTCCTTCCTTAAAAATCAAAACATTGTTGGTATTTGCGGTATTGATACCAGAGCACTTACAAAAAAACTTCGAGAAGCCGGCGTTATGAACGGTATAATTATCAGCAACAGTGATGAAACTCCAATTGTAAATGATGAACTTCTGGCAAAAATAAAAGCCTACAGAGTTGAAAAATCAGTTGAAACAGTAAGTTCCAAAGAATTAAAAGTTAAAAATGAAGAATTAAGAATGTATGATGAAGTTTCAAAAAATTGGCCTGAAACTAATCACAATATTTTTCATTCAGATAAAAAAATTAAGATTGTTTTGTGGGATTTCGGTGCAAAACATAACATTCAGCGCGAACTTGAAAAACGTGGTGCAGAAGTTTTAGTTGTTCCTTATTCATACACAGCAGAAGATATTCTTAAATTAAATCCAGACGGCATTATGCTTAGTAACGGTCCTGGAGACCCAAGTGATAATGTTGGAATAATTGGAGAAATCAAAAAATTATGTGAATCAGGAATTCCTATTTTTGGAATTTGTCTTGGACACCAGATGCTGGCTTTAGCACGTGGAGCAAAAACTTCAAAACTTAAATATGGTCACCGTGGTGGAAACCATCCTGTAAAAGATATGGAAACTGGAAAAGTTTATATTTCCAGCCAGAACCACGGATATGCTGTTGAAAATGATACTTTACCAGCCTACGCAAAACTTGCATTTATAAACTCAAATGATGGTACTTGTGAAGGCGTTACTTACACAGATATTCCAGCATTCAGTGTTCAGTTCCACCCAGAAGCATGCGGTGGCCCACACGATACTAATTATTTGTTTGATAAGTTTGTAAAACTGATTGAGGAGAAATAAAATACGTCCACGTCAAGGCACGTACGCCTTCGGCCAGCTTAAAGCCTTGACATGTCCGTTTATCGGTTTTTTAAGGAGGTTAAAACCGCTATGCCATTACGTAAGGATATTCACAAAGTTATGATTATCGGTTCTGGTCCAATTATTATTGGTCAGGCTGCAGAATTTGACTATGCCGGTAACCAGGCTTGTAAGGCTTTAAAACAGCTTGGTCTTGAAGTTTGTCTTGTAAACTCAAACCCTGCAACTTTAATGACAGACCACGCAATGGCAGACGAAATCTACCTTGAACCACTTAATGTTGAAACTCTTCAGCGTATTATAGAAAAAGAAAAACCAGATAGTCTCCTTTCTACTCTTGGAGGACAGACAGGTCTTACACTTTCAATGGAACTTGCAAAATCAGGATTCCTTGAAAGCCATGGTGTAAAACTTTTAGGTGCTAACCCTCTTACAATCGATAAAGCCGAAGACCGCCAGATGTTCAAAGATATGCTGGATGAAATCGGCGAACCTTGTATTCCATCAAAAGTTGTTACAACTTACGAAGATGCATTGGATTTTGTTACAAATGAAATTGGTTACCCTGCAATCATCCGTCCAGCCTTTACTCTTGGTGGTACTGGTGGTGGTATTGCTTATAATGAAAAAGAATTTGACGAAATTGCTCACAACGGTTTACATCGTTCACCAATTCACCAGATTCTTGTAGAAAAATGTATTTCCGGTTGGAAAGAAGTTGAATACGAAGTAATGCGTGACTCAAAAGGAAACGTAATTACAGTTTGTTCTATGGAAAACTTTGACCCGGTTGGTGTTCATACAGGTGACTCAATCGTAATTGCTCCAACTGTAACTCTGGCAGATAAAGAATATCAGATGCTTCGTTCTGCAGCTTTGAACATTATTTCCGCACTTGAAATTGAAGGTGGATGTAACTGTCAGTTTGCCTTAAATCCAGAAACTTTTGAATATGCCGTAATTGAAGTAAACCCTCGTGTAAGCCGTTCTTCTGCCCTTGCCTCTAAAGCAACAGGTTACCCAATCGCAAAAGTTGCAGCATTAATTGCTGTTGGTTTTACTCTTGATGAAATTCCAAACTTCGTAACAAAGAAAACTGCAGCATGTTTTGAACCAGTTTTGGATTACGTTGTTGTAAAAATGCCTAAATTCCCATTCGAGAAATTTGTTTATGCAAGCCGTAAACTTGGTACTCAGATGAAGGCAACTGGTGAAGTTATGGCTATTGGTCAGAACTTTGAAGAAGCAATTTTGAAGGCTGTCCGCGGTTGTGAGCTTGGTGTTACTGATTTAAATTATAAAGTTTTCAAAGCAGAAAATGATGATAAGATTCGCGAAAGAGTTGGTAAATGTACAGATCAGCGTATTTTCGCAATTTATGAAGCAATTAAACGCGGCTGCATGACTATAGAAGAAATCCATAAAGTTACAATGGTTGACGAATGGTTCTTGTGGAAACTTCAGAATATTGCCAATGCTGAAAAAGCAAATGAATTGTTAGGTAAAAAAGAAATGCTTTACCCTCCTCGCTCTTTCAAAATGGTAGATACTTGTGCCGGTGAATTTGATGCGGAAACACCTTACTTCTATTCCGTTAGTAATGGTGAAAACGAAGCCGAACAGTTTATCAAGGAACTTCATTCAGAGCCCCTGAAACAAGTTCAGGTTAACAGTCATGCTGAACTTGTTTCAGCATCTCATTCTCAATTTGATCCAATTTTCAAGGGTATGACTTCTGCCAAAACTGACGCTAAAAACTCAAAAGGAACAATTGTTGTTCTTGGTTCTGGTCCAATCCGTATTGGGCAGGGTATTGAATTCGATTATTCTTCAGTTCAGTGTATCTGGGCTTTGAAAAAACTTGGATATGAAGTTGCAATCATTAACAACAACCCGGAAACAGTTTCTACAGACTTTGATACAGCAGACCGCTTGTATTTTGAACCACTTACTCCAGTTGATGTAATGAATGTTCTTGCAGTTGAAAAACCTCTTGGTGTTGTAGTTGCCTTTGGTGGTGGTACTGCAATTAAACTGGCAAATTACCTTCACTCTCAGGGAATTAAGATTCTTGGTACTTCTGCAGATGCAATTGACTTGGCCGAAGACCGAGAACGTTTTGATGAACTTTGTGAAAAGCTTGAAGTAAACCGTCCAAAAGGTCTTACAGTTCTTACAGAAGTTGAAGCTCTGGAAGCTGCTGCAAAACTTGGCTACCCTGTTCTTATGCGTCCATCTTATGTTTTAGGTGGCCAGAACATGATTATTGCCCGTTCTAGTGCAGATATCAAAGAATATATGAAAATCATTCTCGCTCAAAAGATTGAAAATCCTATTTTAATTGATAAATACATGGAAGGTCTTGAGCTGGAAATTGACTGTATTTGTGATGGCGAAGATGTTTTAATTCCTGGAATTATGCAGCATGTTGAACGCACTGGTATTCACTCAGGTGACTCAATTGCCGTTTATCCAACATACAGTTTTACTCCAGAAATGGAAGCGGAAGTTGTAAAAAAATCTACAGCAATGGCTCTGGCTCTTGGTACAAAGGGACTTACAAACATTCAGTGGCTTTTCTACAATGGCCAGTTGAATATTATTGAAGCAAACCCTCGTTCTTCCCGAACCGTTCCTTATTTAAGTAAAGTAACTGGTGTTCCAATGGTTGAACTTGCAACCCGTGCAATGCTCGGTGAAAAAGTAAAAGACATGGGATTTGGAACAGGATTATTTAAAGCAAGAAATTATTATGCTGTAAAAGTTCCAGTGTTCAGTTTTGAAAAATTAATGGATGTAGATACACATCTTGGACCAGAAATGAAGTCTACAGGTGAAGTTCTTGGAATTGCTCCAACAGTAGAAGAAGCAATTTATAAAGGAATGTTGGCTGCAGGCTG
>X394_Przewalski_horse__coassemble_108_pt1 | contig 11429 bp, 13 predicted proteins | sample X394_Przewalski_horse__metabat2_high_PE_006 | metagenome-assembled genome bin X394_Przewalski_horse
CGAAACCACAATCATACTGCATATCTACCATATTCTCTCCCGCTAAATTCCTGTTGATTTAGATACCAGCTAACTAAATCCGAATTCTATCCTGACAATGACAAATGCTTTACTTCAGCAAATCCTCCAGCTTCTGAATATGGATTTCCATAATATCAAGACAATCCACAGGACAATTTTCCTTGTTCAAAGCCAAAGGAAGTTCTGTACAACCAAGGATGATTGCTTCAATTCCATTATCCTTCTGCATCTTTTTAATTACGGAAATAAGTTCTGCCTGGCTTTCTTCCTTTACAATGCCATATTCTAGTTCGTTGGCAATGCGGTTATTAACAAGCTTTCGGTCTTCTTTTGAAGGAACAAAAACTTCAATCCCCGCATTTGTAAAAGCTTTGCTCAAATAATCTTTTTCCATCGTAAAGATTGTTCCAAGTAGCCCTACTTTTTTACCTTAAGTCCCGCCATCTGAACAAAATGAGGGATTGTAGTTTCAGTCGGCATGATTTTTTCAAGCATATTCATATGTTCCTTTTCCCATTCCGCAATTTTTTCTGGAGAAAGAGAAGCTCCAATTCCACGACAAGCTTTTACTCGCCCATTCCAGGATTCTCTTGTAAATGGAACATCAACATACATTTCCTTGTGAAAAGCTAAATCAAAAATTGAATAAGTAAAATCATTAAATGCTAACGGACATTCGTAGGTCTGTCCCCCGTTCCAGTCAGGATTTGCCTTATGTACGGAATCCAGGCTCATTTTTGTAATTTCACATTTGTTCGGAAGCCAAGCCATGTAAAGAACCAAAAGAATTCCATCATCTTTTAAAAGACTGGCAATTTTTGGAAGAGCCGTTTCCCGCTTAAAATACATAAAACACTGAGCCGCACTGATCAAATCAAAACTTTTTTCAGGAAAATCCAAATCCTCCGTAGCCACCGGAAAATACTGAATATCCATTCCACCCTGAATCGATAGTTCCTTTGCCATCAAAATCTGATTTTCTGCAATATCACAGCCCGTCCATTTTGCACCGTATTTGTACATGTTTCGTGGAATTACTCCAGTTCCAGTACCAATGTCCAAACAATTCTGGCCTGCAATACCTAAACCAAAATCTACAATTGCTTTGTAAAATTCTTCTGGATAAATATCCCTGTACTTTGCATAATCTCTGGAAGTTTTACCCCAATCAAAACTGTTACCTTTATCAATATTTTCAAGTTTCATAGTTTTATTATAAAGTCATTTGATTATTTTTTGTATAAAGTTGTGGTTTAATTTTTTGTAGGGAAAACAATATTTTGTTTACGATATTTAAATCAATTTGTATTGATGGGGGATTAAAAAAGTTAGTTTTCTTCTCTTGTTTCCCTTAATGCAGAAAGGATTTCTTCTTGCTTAATGTTTGCAAGTGTTTTTATTCCGGTAAAGGGAGATTTCTTTTCGATTTCTGGTGTAACTCTAAAAGAAGATCCGTCAGCTCTTTTTACAACAACAATGCCATCTTTTTTTGAAGTATCTAATACTGATGCAAAATTCTGTCTGGCTTCTGAATATGTTACTACAAGCATTTTATACCTCTCTTTTCCGCAGTTTCTTTCATTTTATCATCATAAGTAAACAAAGGAAGAAGCATTTGAGCTGCTATATTGAGATAATAACAATTGTAAGCATAAGACTCTGATTCACCTGCAATCACAATAGAATTTGGAATATCAGGTTCAATTAACCTGATAGGAATTCGTGCAAATTCGTGAAAAACAGAGATAAGTACTTAAATCAATTCGTATTGATTTTTATTTTAATTTAAATTAATAAATTTATTTTCAATCCACCCCACAACACCTGATACTTTCTGTACTTTTGACCATTTTTTATTAGATTCGAGAATCCATAAATATTCATGTTCAAAATTTAACGCAACTGTTTCTGTAAATAAATCAGGCTCCTGTTTTAATTCAATGTGATTCGAATTAACTATACCAATCTTTCGGTTTGAAAAATCGTAATTATTCAACCACTCATTACTGACTTTCTTAATCTGGTAAACACCTTTTTCTTTATTTACATCAGTAAAGTATAAGTTTCCATCTTCATCCATACACTGACTGCAAAATGCAATAAAACCTTTTTCAGCATTCCTAGGAGGATTTATACCACCTTCAGGAAGTTCAACGATATTTACGTTTCTTGTCCATGGATCAACAACAGCAAGCATAATTGTTATTGGAGTATCTGGATTTTTTGTAGTATCTATTGTTCCTACTTTTTTATACTTGTAATAAATTGAAATACCTTTATTTGAAGTTCCTAAATAATGATAACCTTGTAACCCTTTTATAAAATTATATTTTTCAGGAAAATATTTTAAATTATTCAGGGAATTTTCTATATTTGGAAATCCTACTGAGGAAATGAAGTTTTCACCAAAAAAATAATTTACATTATTATTGTTACTATGGATTCCTAATTGTTCCTGCAAACCGTCAGCTAATTCTTTCTTAGTATTTTCTATATCGATAAACTCAGTTTTACCGTTTCCTAATAATTTCCATTGAATCAATTCATTTTTCTCTGTTGTTGCAAATACTCTATTATTAACAACATAAAATGAATCTTTATTAGAATATGCCAATTTAATAGAATCACCTGGAATACTTAAAACATAGTCAGGTTCTAAAAGATTATTAGAATCAATATATAATAAAAATTTTTTCTCGTTTCCAACAATCAACGTATTATTCCTTTTAAGGAATGTATATGGATAAACAGTTAAATCCAATTGATTAAAAATATTCGAACTCTCAAATAATGTATTCTTTGACGCATTTATACCAACAATCTTATCCTTATATATTTCAACTCTAGAAATACCTGCACCATTAGATACTAATGTATCTATGGAATTAACATAATATGGAATATCATCAATAACATCTTCATAATAAGGAATATCATTAAATGAATATTCTTTTATAACATCAAAAGTCTGTGCAAATATAAATGAACTTAATAAAATAAATAAACAGATTAATAAACTTCTTCTCACATTGATCTCCCCTTTTTTAGATTCCAATTCAAATTCAGAATATTCCTATCCCGCTAAATTTCTGTTGATCTGAACAATCAACATCAATAACCATTTCCAACAGTCCTTTTCCATTCTTCCCTGCTAATAGCATAGGCATAGGAAATTTCATTTTTAGGATCAGAATATTCCTTCAGTTTTTTCATGCCGATTGCAATTGCGGTGCTGTATGAAGCAACATTGCTGTATTTCATGTAAGAATAAATTGCATTATATTCTGTATTGTTAAAGACCCAGTCCCGGCAGGCTTTGGCAGCTTCTTTTGCAAATCCCTGACGCCAGTATTTTTTGTTGATATGGTAGCCAATTTCTGGAAGCAGTTCACCATCAATATTCTGAATGGTAATTCCACAATCACCTATAAATTCCCCTGTTTCTTTTAAGGTCACTGCCCAGAGTCCAAAACCATATTTTTTATAGTTTTCTATATTCCAGATAATCCAATCTTTGGTTCGGTTTTCATCAAATGGAGCTGGATAATGCTGCATTGTTTCTGGATCCGACATTATTTCAAAGAGTGAATTAAAATCATCCATTGTGTAGTTTCTAAGAATTAAGCGTTTTGTCTCTATCATTTTAATTTTACTATAATTATTCTTTCTACCCAAATCAATTGTTATTGATGTGGATAAGTCGATATTGCATTTTCAAGTTTCATTGTAAACTCTTTTATATCACAGATTCTATTTATATACGGAACATGAATAAAAACAAGTCTGCAATTTATTTTGTTGGATTCAATATATTTCAAGGATTTATAATAAACAGTATTACAGAATGAATTTCCAGGATTAAAACTTCTCTTTGATTGCACTCCAGTTGCAAGTAATATTTTCTCAAAAGTATCTATATCAAAATCTGTTTGAATTATATTTCCATTATTATTCGCAATAATCTCAATACAAATCTTATCTTTTAACCCAGGTTTCTGTCCAAAACAAAACACAAAATCTGATTTTTGAATGAATGGTAGCAGTATCTCAAAATCAATATCTTTATCATTTGGTAGAATTACTTTTGGAAAATGCATGGATGAAACAACTAATTCACTAGAAGTATTTTTAAAAGCGGAAACAGTAATCATTTAATTAAATTATTTTTCCATACTCATATATTGAATCACTTGGTAAATCTATGCGGTCATTCCAATAAACACAAGTTCTGCTTTCATCTAATGAAAATTGTTTCCATAACCCTTGTATTGCAACTAAATCCTTAAAATCTGGGATCTGATTGATATCTTCACCCACATCGTAAAGAACGCGTTTTCCATCATCAAAGAGAACTTCTAATTTATAATCATTTCTATCAACTATGGATTTAATTCTTGGAATCACATTCTACTCCAGTGGGGCTAATTTTACTATTGTTTGACTATCCCACATATTCACCATACAATGCATGGATATGTGAAGGTTCATGTTCCTTTGGTTTAAAGAACATTTTTATAACTATTCCATAAAATCTAGAAATTTCAGGCATATATGAATCTCCTATATTTAATATAAATCATTTTTTATGATAAAGGAATATTAAAATCAATTCCTGTTGATCTGGATAACCAATTATATCAAACCTTCGTATTCTTCAAACGCTTCCTCAAAACTCTGGTTTGTTCTCCCCAAACTGTGCCTGCCTCTGTAAAAAACTCATAACCGTATTTTTCATAAAGGCCAATGTGGTCTGTGGAAATGAAAGTATATTTTGCATCAAATTCTTTGATGGCGTATTCTTCGGCAAGAGAAATCAATTTTTCAGATAAACGCTGTCCCCTGTATTCGGGATAAGTAAAAACGCAGCCTATCCACGGAGTCCAAGTTTCACGACCTGGAACAGTAATATCAACTTCATCATTTCGGGCAAGACTAACAAAGGCTGCAAGACGGGGACAGACCCCAGTTTTATTATTTACAGTAATTTCAGTTTTGTTTGATTCATCCAGCATCAGAAAAAATCTGCCTGGTCCAAGAACATCGTGAAAGCCTCCATCAGTTGGAGAAACTTGAGGCTGTCCTTCTTTTTTAAGACAATTGATGATAAAAGAAATTGCACCCCACAAATCTTTCCGCACTTCAAGCTGATTTATAATTTCTGCCTGATGGTTTCTAGACATTTCAAAATAATCAACAATTTTAAAAGCAGGAGACTTCAATTTGTTCAGTTCATAAACATGTTCAACGGCCACTTCCCCAGTTTTAGGATAAGTTCTGGTGCCATTATCCATTACACACTGCATCCCGATTTTTTTCATAACATTGGAAGAGGCGACATTTCTGGCATCACAGTCGGCAAGCAGTTTTGTAACTCCACATTCACTAAAAGCATAGTCACGAACTGCAATTGCCGCTTCAGTTGCAAAACCAAAACCGCGGCAATCCTTTTTCAAAACCCAACCCATATAAGCCGTAGTTTTATCATTTTCAAAATGCAAATCAATGCTGCCAATAATTTTATCCTGATGAATAATCACAAAATCAAGATTATCAGTAAGACCCTGCTCCCGCTTTTCAATAGCACTTTTAATGTATTCTGCAGTTTCTTCGAAAGTTTTATTTGGAAGCCAGTACATCATTGTAATTGAAGTATCACCTGCATATTCATGAGCCTGAATTTCATCCCCAGGCAGATAAGTTCTGATTGTCAGACGTTTGGTTTTAAGTTCTACAGTTTTCATATTTTTATTTTACATCAGATTTGTAGAGATTTATATAAAGTGAGAGTTTATTTTTAAAAGAAAACCTAGAATTGGGCCAAAAAAAAATCGCTAAATAAATGAGTGTAATCCAAGGCTGATAATCCACATAAGATTCCTTAAATGATAAACTCCATAGATACTTGATTATAACCCATCCAAAACCATAACATTGACATCCCAAAATTCTGCATTAATAATTCCTTGCTGAATTTCTGATTGTTAGTTTATCTTATTTACCTCAACAATTTTCCATTTTTCAAATTGATGGTTGAACCTTTTTTCAGAATCAATCGGCCTTTTGGACGAAATTTATCTTCTTTATGTTCATCAGGACCATTATTATCGTGAATTGGAATATTTACTTTTGCACCCACTATATCTGCCACCTTTGTTGCTTCCACGGCATCCATATTAAATCGGCCATCAATTGGATACATAGCATAATTGATTTTGCGGCTTTTCAACATATTCATTTCGTCAATATAAGATGTGTCCCCTGGATGATAAATTGTAAGTCCATCAAAAGAAACAAGATAACCAACTCCAAAACCTACAGGATGATTTTTATTTCCGCCAGTTGGAACAGCCTCAATCACCAGACCATCAAAATCAAAGATTTTATATTCACCGTCCACCAATCCTTCTTTCCAGGTAATAATTTTGCAATCATCTTTATACTGTACATCTTTATTAGGAGCATGATCCCCTTGACTATGAGTTACAAGAACCACATCTGCAGGTTCAGAAAAATCTCCCTGAGCATAATTTGGATCAATATAAATAACCCGCCCATCAGAAGTCTTAAGTTTTACGCTAGCGTGTCCAGCCCAAGTTAAAGTACTGTTTCTTGTATTCACAGGCTTTTCACTACCTGCACTAAAAACCATCCCCATTGCAGCCATAAGAATTACAGACATAATTATTTTTTTAGTATTCTTTTTCATAATAAAATTATAACACAGTTTAAATACTTCATCAAAACGACAGTTATCGAAATTATCTGATTCTGTATCTTCTTGATAAAAACTATACTATAAGCGACGGATTTAAATTTCTGAATAACGGAAATTTTCTGGTTTCTGAAACAGATATGTATTCAATCATTGCCGAAAAATTGAATATGACTTTTGATCAGGTTCTCTATCTGAATTTTCAAAATGTAAATATTCTTGAAAATGAAAAGCTTGAAGTTACAAAAGAAATTTCAAAACTTACATCCGATATCAAAACAAGAATTGAAATTTTTGTTGAAGTTCATAACATGGATTATCAGAAAGCAAATCCTGAAAAATACATTGAACTGTTAAATTCTCCAATTACTTCTTTACTTTCTATTAAGCTTTCAAACAACGAAAGACTTAACAATGCTCTTAAACAAAGGATCATGAAAGCCAGAAATAAATCATCTCTTTAAATAAACCATCAAAAGCATAATATCGCTGTTTCGGATTCCACTGATTCGGTTTGCCTGTCCTAAAGTTACAGGTCTGATTTTTTCCAGTTTCAATCTTGATTCAGCTGACAATGATGGAATTGAACCGTAATCAAAATTCTCTGGAATGTGTGTATTTTCCATTTTGTGTAATTTTTCAACACGTTTATCCTGCTTTTCGATGTAGTATTTATATTTAACTTCGATTTTTGCTTCTTCCCATTCTGCTTCCGGATAACCTGGATTTTCCATATTTGGTTTCTTTAAAAGCATTGCTTCAATTTCTTCCAGGCGAGCATATTTTTCGTTTACTGCATCAAATTGAGCCTGAGATTTTAATCCACATTCAAAACCATATTTTGCTAAACGGCGGTCTGCTGTATCATGGCGAAGTTTAAGTCTGTATTCTGCACGTGCAGTAAACATACGGTAAGGTTCTTTTGTACCAAGTGTAACTAAATCATCAATAAGAACTCCAATGTAACCTTCATCACGACCAATAACAACAGGTTTCCATTCTGGAATTACATTAAACTTGTCAAATCCTGCATCTTTCTGAACATTTGCAAGATATTCATTTAATTCTTTTGTTTCTCTTTCACTGATTTCTGCAAACTGACGCAATTCTTCTGGAGACATTTCATTCTTTGGTCGGAATGCACCAGGTTCCATTGAAGAAGGAATTCCATTCATTGAAAGAGGTATACTTTTCATTGGTCCACAAACTTTAATATGTTCACGGGCATAAAGTCCTGCATTCATTCCGGCAATTAATCCCTGACCAGCAGCTTCTTCGTAACCAGAAGTACCATTAATCTGTCCAGCATCAAAAAGTCCGGCAACTCGTTTTGTTTCCAAAGAAGGAAATAATTGTGTTGGTTCAACATAATCATATTCAACAGCATAACCTGGACGACTCTGAACTGCATTTTCAAAACCAGGCATTGTACGCATAAATGCATCCTGAACACATTCTGGTAAAGATGATGAAAAACCGTTTAAGTACATTTCTTCTGTTTCAAGACCTTCTGGTTCTACGAAAATCTGATGTCGGTCTCTTTCTGCAAAACGCATAACTTTATCTTCAATTGAAGGACAATATCTAGGACCAATACCACTGATTTTTCCTGAATACAATGGAGAACGGCCAATATTTTCTCTGATAATTCTATGAGTTTCCGGATTTGTATAAACTATATGACATGGAACCATTGGGCGTTCAACTTTTTCTGTTTCAAAGCTGAATGGTACTATTTCTTCATCACCAGCCTGTTCTTCGATTTTTGAAAAATCAATTGTTTTACGTAAAATTCTTGGAGGTGTTCCTGTTTTAAGACGACCTGTTGTAAATCCTAACCGATGAAGACTTGCAGTTAATCCATAAGCAGCAGGTTCTCCAACACGGCCACATGGTGCATCATATTCACCAATAAAAATTCTTCCGCCTAAAAATGTTCCTGTTGTAAGAACAACTGAACGTACCGGAATAATTCGGCCTCTTTCTGTAACAATTCCAGTTACTTTCTGACGCATTCCACTTCGAGCTGCTTCTGAAGCGTAAGATTCTTCTCCAATGTTTGAACCAGAATTTCCACGACGTTCACCAGGAATTGTTCCTTTTTCTGCAGAAGAATCAGAATTTGGAGGAAGAGGTGTTGAAGATGCTGTAGTCAAAATATCAATTACAGTATCCATTAATGTATAAAGATTTTCCTGTTTTTCACAAACTTTACGAGCAAGCATTGAATAAGTAATTTTATCTGCCTGAGAACGAGGAGCTTGAACTGCAGGACCACGACTTTTATTGAGCATACGGAATTGAATCATTGAGTGGTCAATTAATTTTCCCATTTCACCACCAAGTGCATCAATTTCACGAACAATGTTTCCTTTTGCAATACCACCAATACTTGGATTACAACTCATTCGTCCAATTGCATCTGGAGATTGAGTGATAAGAATTGTTTTTAATCCCATTCGGGCACTTGCAAGAGCAGCTTCAATACCAGCGTGACCGGCACCAACTACTGCAACATCATAAAAATCGTAAAATCCAGACATATTCCACCAAATCTAAAAAATTGATTTAAACATTATAGTAAATTTTCTATTAAAATTAAATACCGCAGGAAGTTTCAACTTTCCACTGACTTTAAGATGATAACAAGGTCAGAAGTTCTTTTGTATCATCTGCAACTTTTTCAGCACCATTGGCCAGAAGAAATTCTTTTCCACGAAATCCCCATGAAACTCCAATTGCATCAATTCCGGCATTTTGACCAGTGTGAATATCAACATCAGAATCACCAATATAAACACATTCATTTAAAGAAATACCATTGGTTCTGCTGAATATTTCATTGAATCCATCAACTGAAGGCTTTGGTTTATGTTGTTTTTTACCGCCAGAAATAAAACTGAAAATTCCTGGAAAATATTTATTACACAAAATTACTGCCGCTTCTTCAATTTTATTTGTATTTACCGCCAGCAATACATTGTTCTGCTTTAATTGATTCAATAAATCAATCATTCCATCATAAGGTCGGGTTTTAATTGAACTGTTTTTTTCGTAATATTCAATAAACCTTGAAAGAACCTTTTCATAATCCGGATTTTTAAGTCCATCTGGAACTGCCCGTTCAATAAGTTTTGGAACTCCATTTCCAACAAAATATTTTATTTTTTCAGTTGAATGAACAGGAAAATTAAATTCTTTAAGTACATGATTACAGGAATCAACCCGATCATCTAAGGTATTTAAAATTGTTCCATCTAAATCAAAAACTGCCAGTTTGTATTTCATAAAAAAAATTATATTATTTTTTAAAATTTTTGTAACTATATATAGTAAACATGGTTTATTAAGTGTATTAGTTAGAGCTACTACAAACAACTTTTTTCATACACATAAACTTATATAAAGACTGCCGGTATTTTCCTCCTTTCCTCGGCAGTCTTTTTTTTTATTTCTTCATAAACTTGCATTTTAGTCAGATTAAGTTATATTTAAAATATGCAGAATTCATTTGAAAAAGAACGTTGCGACTCTTCCAGCAAAAAATGGAAACAGGCAACAAAACGAGAAATTGAAATTTATAATAGAAACGACATTCGCTCTGATTTTGAAAGAGATTATACAAGAATTCTTCACAGCGAAGCCTACAGACGTTTAAAACATAAAACCCAGGTATTTTTTGCACCTCATAACGATCATATTTGTACAAGAATGGAACACGTAAGTCACGTTGCTTCTGTTGCCAGTACAATTGCAAAATATCTTGGATTAAACGATCAGCTGGCAACTGCAATTGCTACCGGTCACGATATTGGTCATGCGCCTTTTGGTCATCACGGGGAAAATTGTTTAAATAATCTTCTGGAACAAAAAGAAGGTCAGAATGCTCCAAAAAAATTCTGGCATGAACGAAACTCTCTTTTCTTTGCTGATTATATAGAAACTTTGCCAGATCCAAATGGAATTGAACAGCCTTTAAATCTTACTTATGCAGTCCGTGATGGTTTAATCTGCCATTGTGGTGAAATTGATCAGCAGGGAATTAAACCCCGCGAAGAAGCAATTGATTTATATTCAATGAAACGCCCTGGATTTATTCAACCATATACCTGGGAAGGTTGTATTGTAAAAGTTGCAGATAAAATCGCCTATCTTGGAAGAGACATTGAAGATGCAAGAGCTTATCACATTCTGGATATGGCTTCTTACAGACAGCTTCGTGAAATTGTTGGTTCAACTTTAGGATTTGAGCGAAAAGGGGCCAGAGCTTTAAGAAGTGGAAAAGCCGTAAATACAACAGTTTTAATAAATGATTTAATTGTTGATTTATGTGAACAATCTTCTCCCGAAAAAGGAATCTGTTTTTCTGACGAATATTTTAAATTTATTCTCGAACTTAAAAAATTCAACTTTGCAAATATTTATAATCACTGGCGTCTGGAAGAGTTTCAGATTTATGCAGAAAATATAATCAAAACTTTGTACAGAACTTTAATGAAAGCTCAGATTTATGCAAAAAGCGGACGGGTTGGTCAGGTTTTACGTTTATATCCAAAATTATGCGCAACTTACGAAGACTGGCTGATTAAGCATTCAAACTATCGGCCATATTCAATAGAAAAACGTGCTTTCATTGATAGAAAACCGGTTTTACATTACAACACACCTGCTGTTTTTGATGTAAACGAAAATGAAT
>X394_Przewalski_horse__coassemble_111_pt1 | contig 11271 bp, 14 predicted proteins | sample X394_Przewalski_horse__metabat2_high_PE_006 | metagenome-assembled genome bin X394_Przewalski_horse
CTTTCGCACATACCGCACATCATTCCGTTAATGTGTAAAATTGTTTTCATTTACTTTATCTCCTGCATTGTTATTTTATCTTTTCTTTTATAAACACAAAGCAACAATGCCAATAAGGCCTTGCATCGCAAGACCAAAACTTGGCATGATGATTCCTGGTAAATCACAGAACCTTTTTGGATGTATTTTTCTAAGAGTAATACCAAAAATCATTAAAGGAATTGGATTCAGGATTACCATCCATTTGGGAACAAGAAGGGCATTTGTCAAAATTCCAATTGAAACACAAACTGTTGAACCCATTAAACAGAAATAAAAAAGAAAGAAAGGAAAAAGAATTGCCTTGTACATTCCTTCCAGAACATTATCTGCTGTAGCCAGTTTTTCTTCATAACTTCTTATGTCTTTTTCATTTTGCATGATTCTTTTTACTATAATTGCCTGAACACACAAAAATGCATGGATAAAAAAAGCACCACAACAACCAAGAAAAGCCAGCAGAAGTGTAACATTTGCCAGAACAGGTTTTGTGACAGTCATTTGATTGAACAGGGAATATAATCCAAGTCCAGTAAATGGAATACCAATCATTGCAAGCAGAATGGAAACATCAAATCGCCATTCAGACATTTTGAGCCAGTTGCTGTCCAGCTGCTTTGAAGTGCCAAGCTTTTGATTATCTGAACCTTTTAAATCCAAAAACAAATCTCCGCAGCAACATAAAAAACCACCGATTAAACCCAAGATTGAAAACATTAAATTTACATTCATTTACTTTATCTCCTGCATTGTTATTTTACCCATCATATTTCCATGAAATGTCTTACCAAAATAGTCTGATAAAATAGATTCAGAAAAGAGTGGTAATGAAATGATAAAAACTAATATGGTTAAGAAAAATCTTTTATTCATTACTTTTAACCTCGTCTTTAGCCGGAATAGTTTTGATTCTTGTAAAAAAATACGTGTACTTTATAGGAACCAAACAAAGCACAATGACTCTTCCTATAATATTTCCAACTGAATTTCCGTTTAAAATTGCTTTGTACTGCATCATTCCAAACGAAAAGAGAAGCAAAATGCTGGCAGTTATTAAAATGGTCAGTTTTGTTTTTAATGTCATTTCTCTTTTTTCTACAAAGCTTTCCAGATGTTTGTGATAAAGCTTTGTAGATTTAAACCAACGTTCAAGGCGTTTTGAACCTTTGGCAAAGCAGATTGCTGCCAGCATTAAAAATGGAGTTGTGGGCAGGACGGGAAGGGGAATACCTAAACAGCCTAGTCCTAAGAAAATAAAACCTAAAATAATAAATACAATTTTCATATAACTTTTTCCTCCTGTTAGTTTTTCCTAACTTTTACTTTAAAATTTTTTTCCAAATGCTTTATACACATTCCAGGCATAAAGAAAATCATTCTTGGACCTGAATAACGCATGACCTTTCTGATTTTTTCTCTGTAGTCTGGTTTGTAGCAGTGAGTTTTGCAGTGGCTGCAGAAAGTTTTTGTACCCTTTGCAATATAAGGACATTTCTGACTTCTGAGCCGTGCGTATTCTGCAAGATCCTGACATTCGCTGCATAGAAAAACTTTTTTAGGGGTCTGTCCCCCTTGTTTTTTATATTCGTTCCAAGCCGCTTTATGATTTTTGTGGCAGTATAGGTGAATCATAAAAGTGACGGTATTCTGTTCTTTAATCCGCTTCTGTTGAATTTCCTCTGATTCCATCAGCTGAGTCTCCCGCTTTCCAGCTTGTATACCTTATCTGCAAATTCAAATGTAGAATCCCGGTGAGAAACTATCACTACAGTTTTTCCTTCTGATTCCTTTTTTACTGTTTCCATAATCTGATGTTCATTGTATGAGTCCAGATTGCTGGTTGGTTCATCTAGGATTAAGAAATCTCCGTCATGTAAAAATGCTCTGGCTAAACCTAAACGCTGTCGCTCACCACCGCTAAAATTGTCTCCTAGCTCAGAAACTTTGGTCTGGTAACCTTCTGGAAGTGCCATTATAAAATCATGAATTGCAGCTTTTTTGCAGGCAGTCTGAATTTCTTCCAGAGTTGCATTCTGTTTTGCAATTCGCAGATTATTTTCGATTGTGTCATGGAATAAAACTGTTTCCTGGGTAACATAACTTTCTATTGCTTTTAAGTTGTCTGAATTGATCACGTTTACCGACAGATTTGAAATTTTTACTTCTCCAGAATCTGCTTTCCAGAAACGCATGAAGAGTTTTAATAAAGTTGATTTTCCGCAGCCGCTTTTTCCCTGAATGCCGATAATCTTGTTCTTTGGAAATTCCATAGAAACTTTATTAAGAATCTGTTCATCTTTATTGGAAGGATAAGCAAAAGTCACATTGTGGCTGAATGCACCATCAAAAGAAACATTAACTCCTTCTGTAACAACCTGTAAGAGAGGTTTTTCATCTAAGAGAGAAAGGACTCTTTTCCCGCTGGCGATTGTTCCGCTAAGTCCGCTTCCTAAGGCTGCAACTGCAAGAACTGGCCCAAAGGAACTGAACATTGCAGTAACTGCGACTACGACCTGTTCAATAGAAATCTGTCCAAGTTTATAAAGATAAAGAGAAACCGCCAGCATGGAAAGAGCACCGGCTGTAACAAAAAATCCTGAAAGGGCAGAAGTAAAACCTTCATTTTCAGAAAGTTTTTTTCTTGTTGCAGAAAGTTCATCGCTGCCGGTCTTAATCTGTTCAAGTTTTTTACTTCCGTTTGAATATAGAATTGTTTGTTCAAGACCACGTAGACAGTCATAAAGGAAAGAATTCATTTTTCCGTATTCTTCACGGTGAATTGTTCCAAGCTTTACTGCTGTTTTATTTACAATGGCAGGAACCACGATTCCAACTAAACAATAAAAAATCAGCACAACTAAAGCCAGATATATGTTAATTTTTGCGAAAAATACAAGCATTCCCACAGTTACAAGGGTTGCAATGCAAACCGGGCTTATTGTGTGAGCATAAAAAACTTCTAGAAGTTCAATGTCAGAAGTGAGGATTGAAAGAAGCTGACCTTTTTCTTTTGTTTCAAGCTTTGCAGGTCCCAGTTCCCGAAGCTTTTTAAAAACGATTGCTCTGATTCTTGCAAGAATTGAAAACGCCAGATAGTGATTGCAGTACTGTTCAATGTAGTGAAGAACACCACGGGCAATTCCAATAACAGGGAAAATCCACAAAGGGACAGACCCCATTAATGCAAGAGCCCCTAAAGTTGGAATCCCGATGGCACAAAAATATCCGATTGTCCCAAACAAAACAGCCAGAAGCATTACAGGAAATAACGGTAAGATTAATTTTGATAAGCGTAATAAAGTTTTCATTTTTGACCTCCTTTAAAAACTCCGTGTTAGCGGCAGCGCAGGATGCACTGAATCTAAGTTTGTAAAGGCAACGCATTTACAAACTTAAGTGATAAAAATTACATGGACGTAATTTTTATCACACCTCCAGTTATTGTTCCGTTTTCAAATTCATAAATCTGGTCGGCATCTTTACAGTTTTCTTTTCTGTGGCTGATCATGATGATGGTTTTTGTGGATTTTAATTTATGCAGTAATTCTAGAATTGCAGTTTCACTTTCTACATCAATATTGCTGGTGGCTTCGTCAAAGATGTAGACTTCGCTGTTGTGTAAAAGGGCGCGGGCAATGGACAATCGCTGTTTCTGACCGCCACTTAAATTTGCTGCATCTTCCTGAATCATAAAATCAAGGCCACCGTTTTGTTCTACAAATTCTTTTAATTGCACCTGATTAAGAACATTCCACATTTCTTCTTCTGTGGCAGATGGATTTCCTTCCCAAAGGCAGTCTCTGATTGTTCCTTTGAAAATCCAGTCTCTGTGACTTATGTAAGTGCAGAATTTGTAAAGGGATTCTGGGGCGAGGGTAGAGAGGTCTGTCCCCATTATTTTTATAATACCTTCATAATTGGAATTTATTCCTGCCAGGACTTTTGCAGTTGTTGATTTTCCAGAACCAGATTTTCCTATAAAAGCGGTAAAGGAACCGGTTGGAATTGTTAGAGAAATATTGTTCAGTTCTGTTCTTTCTCCGAACTTGTAGGAAAGATTTTGTGTTTCAAAAACAAGGGGTCTATCACCGTTGTAAAAGGCAGTTTCGAAGCAGGCGTTGCGGGGGGGAGCGGTAAAGCTAAAAACTCCTTCCGGAGTTTTTTTAACGCTTTGCTGTTGAACACGGCCAACCAGTTGGCCCTCACATCCCCTTCCTTCCTTAATATCCAGCAAGGTAAAAATATTATTGCTGGCTGTGGTTCCGTTCATTGCGGTGTGGAAATAGCTTCCAAGGCGGCGGAGAGGAATAAAAAAATCGGCGGAAAGCAGGATACAGATTAGTGCGTGCTCAAGGGAAAGGTGGCCGTTCAAATAGGAAGAAAGAGCAGTCATAATTCCAAGGCCTGCACCACCATAAGCAACGGTATCCATTATGATGATTGAATTAAGTTGGAAGGAAAGAACTTTCATTGTAATGCGGCGGAAATTTTCTGCATCAAGGCCAAGTTTTTTCTGTCGCTCTTCATCGGCGTTATAGATTTTAAGTGTTGTAAGGCCCTGAAGATTTTCAAGATAATTGTCGGCAAGGTTTGCATACTGGTCCATGTAACGGCCGAGCAGTTTTTTTGCGATTTTTTGAACTGCAACAATGGAAACGGGAATAAGGGGCACGCACACCAGAAGAATCAGGGCCATTTTAAGATGAATGAAGGCAAGAACTGAAAAGGTAAGAAGAGCCGCAATCATGCTGTAAAAGAACTGAGGTAGATACTGACCGAACCAGACTTCAATCTGTTCAACTCCTTCAACTGTCCACTGGATGATTTTTGCGGTTTCAGTTTTTTCCTGATACTCTGGTCCAAGGCGGAGAAGCTTTTCGTAAATCAGGGTGCGGAGGGTCTTTTTTACTTCCTTACTGGAATGAAAACTTGCTACGGAAATAAACTGATTACACAAAAAAGTTACAAAAACGGAAAGTATAATCAGAAATGCCGGCAGTTCAATATTACTTCCACGTTTTTCTATAATGGAAGCAACTGAAAAAACAAGAATAAAATTGGAAATCAAAGATATGAGTTTTAACCCAACTGTTATGAACACATATTTTTTTGATTTTGGTACAAGATTTAGTAAACGTTTGTTTATCATCATTTTTAGTTAGCCTTTACTAACATAATAATGAAAATAACAAATTGTTTAAAGTAGTTAGGGGATACTAACTACTTTTTTTAAGATATCATTTTCTTAAACTATTACTTTATTCTCAAGAAACGGCATTCACATTATAATCAAAAATACTAAAAGGGATGTTGTAAAAAAGTATGCCGTCAGAAACTACAATTCCTCATTTTGTTCAGATGGCAGGAGTTAAAATAAATAATAGAAATATAAAGAAGGAAAAAATAACATATTGTGGAATTGATTGCTGTAAAGAATGTTCAAGACTCGCTGAGTGCGGGGGATGTGAAAAATGTAAAGGTCATCCTTTTGACGGTAGCTTTGTTGCAGAAAGAAATATAAATTTTGTAGATTTGAAACAGAGCCTGATTTCTTAAATAAATGCGTTGGGAATTGATAGGCTTAAAGTAAATGATCTTTCCTTGCTAATCGGTGCTTTTGTAAACCTGGAATATCCTCTTTCTAACGGGACTTCGGTAAGGTCTTTGAATGATAAAGATGTTTATCTTGGAAACCAGATTGAAAAGAATAATTCGGAACGCTACTATGGTGTAGTTGCCAATGAAGATTTTATTCTTGTGAGTGAATACGGATGTAATGGCGCTGAACCAAAAATCATTTTGTACAAAGAGAACAAAAAATAAAATGGAAATAAAAAAACTTTCTTTAGCTGACAAAGAACTCATAAAAGAATTTTTTGTAACTATTTTTACAAAAGCACCCTGGTACGACGACTGGAGTGATAAACAGCAGCTGGATTTATACATTATTGATTTAATTGGAAACGTAAATTCCCTTACTCTTGGATTTTTCGATAATGACGAATTGATGGCCCTTTCTATGGGTTATATAAAACACTGGTTCCGCGGAACGGAATATATCATCAATGAATTGTGTGTAAAAACTGAAGCCCAGGGAAGAGGAATTGGGTCAGATTTTTTACATCAGATGGAAGAATATCTTCTGGCCCAGGGAATCGAAGCTACTTTCCTTTTAACCGAGCGTACTGTTCCTGCCTATAATTTTTACAAGAAAAACGGTTACTACGAATATCCAGACACAGTGGCCTTTTCAAAAGGTTTTGGGCCAAAATATGAGTAAAGGACTTAAAACTCTAAACATGAAAATGAGGATGTAAATATTCAAATCAACAGAAATTTAGTGGGAGAAGAATTTTATACGGATATGCATAATATGTGTTATGTGGATGCACCACTGGGGCGCTGGGCTAAAAGTATAAAATAGAATTAACCTCTATAAATTTATTGTAAAACGTGATATAATATTAGCCAAGGTGTGAAGGGAAATGGCTAATAAAAACACAAATTTACATAGAGCAAAAAGATGCAAGGATGATGAGTTTTATACTACGTATGAAACAATCGAAAAAGAACTTGTACACTATACAGAGCAATTCAAAAATAAAACTGTACTTTGTAATTGTGATAATCCATTTACATCAAATTTTCCTAAATTTTTTCTCCAAAATTTTAATGTTTTAGGGTTAAAAAGACTTATCTGCACTTCTTTTTCACCTTATGCTTCTGTACAGCCAAGTCTATTTGAATCTTTTAATGATAATAATTCAAAAGGATATATACTTGATATTTCTAAAATAAGTAAATCTGATTTTACTTCCGAAACTATCTCTGATTTTTTGTTATCTACACATTGTGTAAAAGAATTAAATGGAAATGGAGATTTTAGAAGTCTTGAATGTATAGACTATTTAAAAGAAAGTGATATTGTTGTAACAAATCCCCCATTTTCCTTATTTAAGGAAATGGTTTCTGAAATAAGGAAGTACAATAAAAAGTTTCTGATAATTGGCAATCAAAACGCTTTGACATATAAAGAGATTTTTCCATTAATTCAGAATAATTTAGTTTGGACTGGTTATCAGTTTGGAGAAATGAAATTTAGAGTTCCACAAGATTCTGAACCTCGTTCAACACGTTATTGGGTTGATGAAACTGGGCAGAAATGGCGTAGTCTTGGAAACGCCATGTGGCTTACGAATCTTGATAACAAGCGCAGACATGAAAACTTAAGGCTGACGCAGAGATTTAATCCGATTATCCATCAAAGATATGATAACTATAATGCTATTCATGTAAGAAACATCACAGAAATACCATTTGATTACAGTGGAATAATGGGAGTTCCTATAACAATTATAAATCGTTATAACAGTGAGCAATTTGAAATCATTGGTGAAGCAAATCATGGTTCTGATAGTCAGTATGATATATTCAAACCTATTTTAAATGGTAAGGAAGTTTTCAAGAGAATTTTAATTCGTAATAAGGCAATTGCGATATGATAGATAATTTTCGTGTTTTGGACTTATTCAGTGGTGCTGGTGGATTTTCTTACGGAATCGATAAAAATTTTCACTTTAGAACTTTACTTGCCCTCGATTTTAATGAGAATGCCCTAAAAACATTTAAGCATAATATGCCGGAAGCTGAAACAGTTTTCGGTGATATAACAGATTCTGATATAAAAAAAAGTATTATCGAAAAAAGCAAAAAATATGACATTAATATGATAATTGGCGGTCCCCCATGCCAGGGATTTTCTTTGAAAGGAAAAAAACTCGGTCTTGAAGATTCAAGAAATTTTCTTTTTAAAGAATATTTGAATATTGTAGAATCTGTTCAACCTGAAATTTTTGTCATTGAAAATGTAAAGGCTCTTCTTTCCACATCTGCTGGTTGGTTTAAAAATCAGATTTTAGAAAAAATACAACAGCTAGGATATTTTGTGGACTATGGGGTTCTTACGGCCTCAGATTTTGGAGTTCCACAATCTAGGCAAAGAGCTGTTTTTATTTGTTGCAAATCTAAAAAACTTATGTTGCCTAAGCCTATTTCTAAAAAAATTGTTACCGTTCGTGATGCAATTTCAGATTTGGCATATTTAAATTCTGGGGAAGGTTTTACCGAACAAGAATATTCAACAAATAGTAATTCGGAATATCAAAAATTGATGCGAAATGGAGCAAAAAAGCTTTATAATCATAAAGCTTCAAATCACGCAAAAATTGCAATTGAAAAACTAAAAATGATACCGCCTGAATGTGGTAAAGAGCATTTACCAAAAGAACTGCTTGGAAATCAAAAATTTTCAGGAACTTGGGGAAGATTAAAATGGGATTTTCCATCCCCAACGATTGACACACGTTTTGATGCTTGTTCAAACGGTACAAATAATCACCCTTTCTTGAATCGTTCAATCACTCCAAGAGAAGCTGCAAGGCTTCAATCTTTTGATGATAATTTTGTGTTTTTGGGTTCTAAAGTTCAAATAAGACAGCAGATTGGTAATGCAGTTCCTCCTTTAATGGCAAAGGCAATTGCTGATACAATTTATAAACAAATAGGAGAATAAAATGAATATAGAAATGGCTTATTTGCTTGGAATGATTCTTGGTAATGGAGAAATTCAGCAAAATTCAACAGAAACAAAAATAACAATCGATATTCCTCATAAAAACTTATATACCGATGACATGAAAGATACTTCGGTTTATGTAAAAGCAAGTTTATTCGATATTCAATCAATTTTAGAACCATTGATTGGACAACATTTGATACAGTCGGAAACAAAGCATTCAACAAAAATTACATTTTCAAAACCGAACAATGAGTACGTAATGCGTGAAATATTGCGTTTGGTTGGTTCAGGAACTCATCATTCGACAATGAAAATGAATGAAGAATTGTTTTCAATCACATCTGATGAAAAGAAAGCCCTGCTTCGAGGTATAGCAGATGTTACTGGCTATATAAGAGCTAGTAATATTGCATTTAAAAAAGAATCCAAGCAGCATCGTGTTTATATCGAAATTCCTGGAAACTGGTATATGGTTATCGATATTGCAAATATGTTAAAAGCTGTTGATATTCCTGTACAAACAATTGACTTTGGACATCCTAATTTCAGAGATAGTAACTTGGATAAATATAATGAAGGCAAAAAATATTATTGGAAGAAAGAACATCAAGTAAAAATCTATGCAAATGAGTTTTTATCAATAGGCTTTAACATCAAACATAAACAAGAAGCCTTAGAAAAATATTCAGAAGAATTAATTAAAAAAAATCCAAATATGAAAACTCATAAGTTTTACTGGGAAAAGCCAATCCGCAGGAAGACAAAACCAAATCATCCCTGCGAAAATGACGAAACTTTGCCAGAGGAAATAAGAGGAAAGCATTTTGAATCGTGGACTGATTTGGCAGGATTATTAGGTTATGGCGAATAATGTAAAGAAAGAATTTGAATTATATGAACCCATGCGACTTTGGCTTCAAAAATATCTTGAAGAAAAGTACAAAGGCTGGGAAATTACAACTATTGACTCTCATGCAAGAACACTTGATATGTTCTTAGAAGAAAATGGTGTAATCACAAATTATCCCCACTCTGTTGGTCTTGATATTCAAATAGATGTGTTAGGAATTTTACAAAAAGGTTCTAAAACAAATATCGTCTTTATAGAGGCGAAAAAGACATCCTTAAATCTCCACGATTTAGGTCAACTATGGGCATATTGCAAACTCTGTGACCCATTAGAAGCATTTTTACTTTCTTCAAAAGATTTAGGAAGTTTGAATAAAATTTTCAACAATTTGAACCGTACAGATTTGCTTGAATTCGGAGATGGTAAAATTATAAAGAAAATGCAAGTTGGAAAATGGGATATAACCAAAAATTCAATAGATTATAAAACATTAGTTCCAAAAATGTGATAATTGAAAGGAGAAGTAATTATGTCAATCGCAACGGATTTAGCAACATTTATCCAACAAGTTGGAGATCATGTTTTTATTGAGGCCGAAGGAAAACCTTCAACGCTCAATAATTTTATAACAACATATAATAGTTCATATTCACCATCGATAACATTACAAACAGACGGAATCATTTGTTTAGAAGAAGATGCAAATAAATGGGGACTAGAACTGAGATTATATTTACATTTCGCACCAACTTGTATTCATGCAACCAAAAATACAGTATATCGAAATGATTACTCTTATAGAGTCAATGATGTGAGTGTTATAAAAGAATTATTTACATTAGGATATAGAATTGGATTGAATTAAAAATCACATAACAAGAAGTTCAAAGCCGACACAGGCTCAAGGCCTGTGCGGTTTAACTCATTGTTATGCTTACACGCCACTGGCGTGAAAAAGAAAGAAAAATGGTTTTTCTAGTAAATTAAATTGATTTTATTCTAAAATATGCTATATTAATACTAAAGTATGTAAAGGTATGGAGGTATAATATGGCAACTGCCGCTTTAGTTCAAGTAAAAGTCGATACTGATGTAAAAGAAAATGTTTCAAGAATATATGAAAATTTAGGATTAGACTTACCGACTGCAATCAGAATTTTCTTTAAGAAAAGTATAGCTGTAGGTGGACTCCCATTTGAACTTCGAGAAGATAATAATCGTTGGAATGTATATGCTGAAGCAAGAAAAAGTATTCAAAAAAATGATGTTCCAGAAATGACACTTGATGAAATAAATGCAGAAATAAATGCAGTACGCAATGAGGCATAAATGAAAAAATATGTCGTTGTTGATACTAATGTATTAGTTTCGGCTTTGATAACAAGAAATGAATCTTCTCCTACTGTAAAAATCCTTAGATATATTTCTGAAAATAAAATAATACCTGTTTACTCGGAAGAAATAATAAAAGAATATAATGAAGTTCTTCATAGAGCAAAATTCAAATTGCCAGATGAAATAATTGTAAGATTATTAAATGATATAGTATCAAATGGTTTTGAAGTCAAAAATGTTATTGAAGTAAAAGAAGAAATGCCGGATCCGAAAGATTTTGTTTTTTATGCAGTAACATTGACTGCTTCAGATAAGGAAAGTGTTCTTGTAACTGGAAATGGAAAACACTTTCCATCAAAACCTTTTGTATTGACACCTTTAGAACTAATTCAAATTATGGAAGAAAATAAACGTTATAACACGCTTTTCAAAACCGATGTCAATGACAAGCCGCGTGCGGTTCAAATGC
>X394_Przewalski_horse__coassemble_112_pt1 | contig 11210 bp, 12 predicted proteins | sample X394_Przewalski_horse__metabat2_high_PE_006 | metagenome-assembled genome bin X394_Przewalski_horse
ATCAGTCCTTAAAATCAGCCTAGTTAAAGTGTCCAATAATTGGGGTGCACTTCATGATTATTAAAGTCAGTTCCTTTTTTATAAATAATAATTTATTCAGTTTTAGTTCTTATTGAGTTTAGTCATTTGTTTATTATACGTTATCTGGAAAATTATTTTTTTGAATGTGTTTTTTTCTTACGAATGGGACAGAGCAAATCAACTTATTTTTTTTCTAAAGATGTATGTTTTATATTTAAAATCTTCTGTTGAAAAAGGCTCGTATATATCCTCTTGTAGAAGTTCGTACCCGTTATCAAAATACCATTGAACATTACATTCCCCATCAGTCCAGAGATAAATATTCTTATAACCAAGTTTCTTAAAACAATCCGCTGCTTCGGTCAGAATTTTTTTTCCATAACCTTTTTTAATACTGACAAAAAGACATAATTTAATATCGTTTTCAGTCATATAAGCAAAAGTTCTTTCTTCCATCATTTGAAGATATTTTTGACCTGCCATAAATGAGTTTCTTTCTGTTTCATTCAATTTTTCTAATTGAAAATCGAGCCAGGTGGAATCATTTATGTCATTTTTTACTGCAGCAAACGCTATTGCACAAAGCTGGTTTTCTTCCGTAAGTTGAAATTGCATTTTATTTTCATGCATGTTTGTACGGATGATCATTTCTACATAGAGTTTATTAAAACTATCTTCTGCTCCGTCTACTTTCCATAAAGGAAAAAGTCTTTCTACCAATTGCGGAATATTATTTATGTCGAATTGTTGTAACATGTGAATTTGCTCTGTCCCGTTTGTCAGAAAACTGTATTGCTGAATTTGCTCTGTCCCATTTGTCAGAAATTTATATTAATTCAATCAGTTTATTGACATCATCTTCCTTAGTAGCCCAACTTGTAGCAAAGCGTACAACAGTATGGTTTTCATCATATTTTTCCCAGAAACTGAAAGTAACAGATTTTTCTAATTTTTTCATTTTTGAATTTTCGAGAATTATAAATTTTTGATTTGTAGGAGATGAAATGAATGTTTTATACCCTTTATTTATAAATGCTGATTCCATTTTATCTGCAAGAATAACAGCATTTTTAGCAATTTTAAAATAAAGATCATCAGTGAATAATTCATCAAACTGAACGCCTAGTAACCATCCTTTTGCAAGAAGTGCACCATGCTGCTTTATGAGTGTAAAAAAATGAGGGACAGACCCTGGTTTTGGAAAAACGACTGCTTCCCCAAATAAAGCTCCCACTTTTGTTCCACCAATATAAAAAGCATCTGCATTTTGAGATAGAATTTCCAGAGTGACATCATTATTTTGAGCTGCAAGTCCATATCCTAATCTTGCTCCATCAACAAAAAGTTTCAAATTGTATGTATCACAGATTTTACGAATTTCTTTTAATTCAGCTGCGGTATAAAGTGTGCCATATTCTGTCGGAAGTGAAATATATACTGCTGCGGGTTGAGGCATATGTTGATTATTTACGTCACCGAAAAAAGTCTGGGCGTAATTCTGTAAAGTTTCAGGTAATAATTTTCCATTTTGTTCTGGTAATTCAATTACTTTATGACCTGAATCTTCAATGGCTCCTGCTTCATGACAGGCAATATGTCCAGTTTTTGGGGCAATTACAGCTTCATATTTTTGTAAAAGTCCATCAAGAACTGTTGAATTGGTTTGAGTTCCACCTACCGGAAAATAAATTTCTGCGTCAGGACAATTACAGGCTTTTCTGATTTTCATTTTTGCCGATTCGCATATTTCATCAGTTCCATATCCTGGATTTTTTTCAAAATTAATTCTTTGTAATCTTTCTAAAATTTGTGGAATACAACCTTCTGTATAATCACTTTCAAATCTGAGCATCTTTTTTTCCTTAGTATTTTTTTTTGATTGTAACATATTTTTTATTTATAACGCAAACTTGTTCTTACAAATGGGACAGAGCAAATTCTCATACAAACTCTTACGCCCGGGACAGAGCAAATTCTCACATTTTCATTGTTATATTTAATTAGTGTGGTAAAATAAATTTGTTATATGTTTGCGAAAATTAATAGAAGATATCGACGTTTTAAGTTTATATTTTTTTTCTCACTGGTAATTCTGATTTTGATTCCTGTGTTTTTTACAATTTATCAAATGGGATTTTTTTCCTCTGTCCCAAAAATAGAAACTGAAAATCATTATTCAGAAAATTCTCCTGTCCTGAAAGTTGTTGCAGATTACGATTTTTGTCCTCGTTCTTTTTATGATGAAAACAATCAGATTTCAGGGCTTGATATTGAAGTCGTAAATATCATTGCTAACGAATTAGGATACAAACTTGATATTGAATTTTATGACTGGCCTACTTGTAAAGAAAAAATGCTGAATGGTGAAGCAGATCTTCTTTTAGGATTGGAAATATACAGCGAAATGACAGGTGTTTCAAAAACTATTCCAATTTCTTATGATCATATTTCTGTTTATGGTAAAGAATCTGTTTTTACTGTTTCATCTCTTTCGAATAAGAAAGTTGGTTTAATGGCTAATTCTATCATAAAAGATTTGTTTGATTTGAATTGTGAGTATGTTGAATATTATACTAACACTGAAATTTTAAAAGCAATTGAATCTGGCGAAGTTGACTTTGGTATCTGCCACAATGCTATTGCCAATAAAATTATAAAAAATGAAAAACTGAATGTTGAGCCGGGATTTACCTTAATGGAAAGTTATCCTGCTATTGGCGTAAGGGCTGATAAACCAAATCTTGTTTACGATATTGATAAAGTTATAAAAAATCTTGGAGAAGCTGGGACATTAAAGAAACTGGAATCTAAATGGATAGAAAGATTTTCTTCAATAAAATCATTTTCTACCGTTTTCCGAAAGTATGAATATTTTTACATTTTTTACTATATAATCGCTTTGATTTATTGTTTCTTAATGGCATTTATTTTAATTTATGTAAAAACTCAAATTAAAATTAAAAAGCATATCGACATTCTTTCTTCTGTAGCTGAAATTTATATGTCCATGCATTATGTTAATCTGAAAACCGACTCTGTTGAAGAATCTCTTAGCGGTAATGAAAATATTAATAAAATAATTGAACTGGAAGATTCTGCCAGCAATAAGATGATTAAAATTATGACTACTCAGGTTGTGCCATCAGATGTAGAAAAAGTTCTTACGTTTACAGATTTTTCTACGCTGCCAAATCGTCTTGGTGACAAAAAAACAATTTCTGCTGATTTTGTTGGTAAAAATGTTGGGTGGTTCCGCTGTCAGTTTATTGCAGTTACTTATGATGAAAACAATGTTGTTCAGTCTGTGATTTTTACAACTCAGGTAATCAATGATGAAAAAAAGAGGGAAGAGGAACTGATTTATCTCTCTTCCGTTGATGAATTAACTCGTCTTTTTAATCGTCGTGCTTATGAAGTTGATGCTGCCGGTGAAAATAAAAAACTTTCTGACGATTTTGTTTACATTTCTTTTGATTTGAATGGTCTTAAAAGACTTAATGATTCTAAAGGTCATGCTGCTGGTGATGAACTTTTACAGGGGGCTGCAGAAAGTCTTTCTATGGTTTTCAATCCTTATGGAAAAGTTTACAGAATGGGTGGTGATGAATTTTCTGCAATGCTTCATGGTAATGAAGAAACTGTTTCAGACTTAATGGACACTCTGGAAAAAATTCTTAAACGCTGGAATGGTACTTATGTAAAAGAAATTTCAATTTCATCTGGAATTGTTATGGCAAAAGATTATCCTGGAAAAACTGTAGAAGAACTGTCTCAAATTGCTGATGATTTAATGTACAAGGCCAAAGAAGAATATTACAAAAAAACTGGAAATAGACGCTGATTGTATTTTCTTCAATAAAAAACTATTAACTTTTATATAACTTTTCATTAAAATAATTCTATTGATTTTTTATTTTAGGAGTCTTAAATGGCACGTACACATTATATCGCTGGAAACTGGAAAATGAATACAACTAAAGCAGAAGCTGTTGCTTTAGCTAAAGATTTAGTTGAACAGTTAAAAGGTAAAACAAACAAATATATGATTGGTGTTCCTTTTGTATATCTTGATGCAGTTGCTCAGGTTGTAAAAGGTTCAAATATTATTCTTGCTGCTCAGGATTGTGCTGCAACAGACAACGGAGCTCACACTGGTGAAGTTTCTTGTGCAATGCTTAAAGATATTGGTTGTGGATGTGTAATCCTCGGTCACTCAGAACGCCGTCATGAAATTGGTGAATCTGATGAATTAATCAACAAAAAAGTTCGCAAGGCTTTGGCTTCTGGTCTTGAAGTTGATCTTTGTATTGGTGAACTTTTAGCAGAACGTGAAGCAGGAGAAGCTGAACAGGTTTGTGCATTCCAGCTTTCTGCAGGTCTTGCTGGTGTTACAGCTGAACAGATGAAAAACGTAACAATCGCTTACGAACCAGTTTGGGCTATTGGTACAGGTAAAACTGCTACTCCAGAAGATGCTCAGGCTATCCATAAATTCATTCGTGATTACATTGCAAAACTTTATGATCAGAAAGTTGCTGATGAAGTAATCATTCAGTACGGTGGATCAATGAAAGCTTCTAACGCTCCAGAACTTTTGGCTCAGCCAGATATTGACGGTGGTTTAATTGGTGGAGCTTCATTAAAGGCTGATACATTTGTACCAATCTGTGTTCTCTAATCTGATTAGATAACTAAAAAACGGGTCGTCCATAATGATGACCTGTTTTTTTTAAGGGTTTAATGTAAATCCTTAAAACAACGAAATTATGGACTTAAGAAAGTTTTTGATTCGTTGAATATCAAATAGTTAAAAATGTAAAAAAAATGGCAATTGAAGTTTTTAACCGTAGGGAAATAAAGTATTTAATTTCTCAGGAAGATAAAGATGCTTTGCTTTCAATTATAAATGATTATATGATTAGCGACGCATACAACAAAAACGGTGCTACATATAAAATCTGTAATCTTTATCTCGATACACCTTCAGATGAACTTATTATTAAATCTTTAGAAAAACCTGATTATAAAGAAAAAATCCGCTTGCGTAGTTATGGAACATCCTCTTTAGAAGATACAGTTTATTTAGAGAGTAAAAAGAAATTTAATGGCCTTGTAAATAAACGAAGAACACCATGTCTTTTAAAAGATGCTTACACTTATTTTGAAAATGGTGAAAAGCCTGTTCATTCAAAAACAAATAAACAGGTATTAAATGAAATAGATTATACAATGAATTTCTATTCGCTGCAGCCAAGAGTATTTATTTCTTATGACAGACTTGCCTTTTTTGAAAAGAATAATTCAGATTTCCGGCTTACTTTAGATTGTAATATTCAAACTCGTCGTAATGATTTGCGTCTGGATATTCCTGCTTATGGAAATCAATTACTTCCGGAAGGAAAATGGTTAATGGAAGCCAAAGCTTTTAAAGCATTTCCATTGTGGTTTGTCAGATTTCTTTCAAGTCGTAAAATATATAGCACTTCATTTTCAAAATATGGTGCTGAATTTAAAATATATGGAGAAAGTATAAAAAAATGAGTTTTTTAAGAAAAGGTTTTCTTATTGGTAATGATGAAATCAACATTTTATTTAATGTTGGTCTGGCACTTATTGCAGGATTTATAATTGCAGCAGGATATGTTATAGGAAACCGTTCAAAGAAATATTCCAAAAATTTTACAATTACAATCTTTCTTTTACCAGTAATAATGACAGTTGTAATTCCTTTTATTGCTACTGATTTAAAGAAAGCAGTTTCTCTTGCCGGTGTTTTTGCTCTGGTACGTTTCAGAAGTATTCCTGGTGATTCAAAAGATATTCTGTACATTTTCTTTACTCTTGCAGTTGGAATTATTCTTGCATTAAACAGTTATGTTATTGCTTTTGCTATTACATTTATCATTTCGATTTTGTACGTTGTGATTAAATTGAATTGGAAAGCGAGCAAAGATCAGGTTTTAAAAATCACTATTCCTGAAGATATGAATTACAATGGTGCCTTTGACGATATTTTTAAAAAATATTTAAAGAATTATAGTTTTTCCAGCGTAAAAACATCTAATATGGGAACTTTATTTACAGTTTCTTATAATGTTCGGTTAAATAATATTGAAGATGCAAAAGCTTTGATTGATGAACTTCGCACTCGTAATGGTAATCTTAATATTATCTTATGTGATGAATCTGAACTTCAGACTCAGACTTTATAGTTTATCTTTATTGACGAAATACAATCTTTTTAATAGAATATATTACACTTTAAAAAGAAAATATAATTATTTTGGAGAAATAAATGGGTGTTCTTGGTACAGTTCTTTTAGTAGTATTTGTAATTGTTTGTCTTTTACTTGTTCTTTTAGTTGCTATTCAGGGTGATGAAGAAAATGGTATGGGCGGTCTTTTAGGTGGTCGCGGAACAGCAGCTTTTGGTTCACACTCAGCAAGCGTTCTTACAAAAACAACATGTGTACTTGTAGTTCTTTTCTTTATTCTTGCTGTAGGTTTAGCATTTGTAAATAAACAGGGTGGTTCTCACGATACACTTCTTGATGAAGTTGCTGCAGAAACAACAGAAGAAGTTACAACAGAAGAAAAAGCTGATTCTAGCTGGTGGACAGAAGAAGAAAAAGCTGAAGAACCTGTTATTGAAATTCTTGAAGCAGATGTTGAAGGTGAAGCTGTAGAAGCTGAAGTTTCTGAAACTGCAGAAGTTGCTGAATAATTTATAAAAAATAAACAGTTATATATAACTTTTTACAAAATCAGTCTGTATTTTTTTATGGACTGATTTTTTTTTTAGGCTTATAATTTTTAACTGAAAATACAATGGAAAGTGTAGCTATGAGTGATAATACAAAATCTGAAATTGATGTAATTAATCATTTGCTTCAAGTTGAAAAAGATTCAGCATTAATGATCGACGAAGCTTTACAGGAATCAGAAAAGAGACTTGCAAAAGCCAGGGCTGACTTCAATGTAATATTTAAAGAAAAATATGATAAAGGCGTTTCAGAACTTGAAGAAAAATTCCGTCTGGATTCTGAAAAAACTGTAAAATCACACGAAAAAATACTTAATGATTTTAAGTCTGAACTGGAAAGTAAAAATCAAAATGTAGAAGCCTTTAACAAAGTTTTAGATTCTATTCTCTTTGAAAAACTGTAATTAAAGAGGTTGAAATTGTTTAAGTCGGAATCTGTTACTTTTGAATATGCTAAGGCTTGTGGTTTGTTAAGTAAATCTTTCACAGGTAAAAGAGCTCATTTATTATTTGAACAATCTTCTCTTGCTGATTTGTGGCAGCTATTATTTAAAACTCAGCCTCCAATGATTCCTGAACGACTGCTTGCAGAACAGATTGAAAAAAATTGCTTAAAACAATACATAACTCAATTTTGTAATTTTATGAAAACTTCTGGTTGTACATCAGAAGTTTTAACAGATTTATTAAAAGATTTTGAAATTGAAAATCTTAAGGAAATTATTGCCGCATTATGTGCTGGCGAAAAAGAATGTCCTGAATTAATTGATTTAGGATCTTTGCAGACTCTTAAAGTTGAAAATTGGCCGGATATTGAAAAAATTACAGAAGGGACAGAGTATTCCTGGGTAAATAAACTTCCCGACATTCACGGACAAAAAGATATTGATTTAAAGCTGGATCTTCATTTTATAAAATCTTATTGGAACGCAATTCAGAAATCAAGCGGCGAAAATAAAGAAGCTCATCTTAAAATGTTTCTTGATGAATATATTATTAAAAATATTGTCTGGGCCTTACGATTGTCTGTTTATTATGAAATGGATGAAGAACAGATAAAAGAAAATCTTTTTTATGTAACAGATCATGCAGATAAAAATGATCCTCTTGCGGGACCAGCAATTTCAGTTTTGTCTATTCCTAAGAATGATTATAATGCCTGGATGAAGTGGAAATATTCTTCACTGGTAAATCCTGTTTCAGATGGAGATACTTGGACAATAGATCCTGTGTGGATTGAACAAAAAGCAATGGTTGCAACACAGAAGAATTACAATCATGTTTTTCATCAGAATTCTATGACCACCGCAGCTCTTGTTGCATGGTATAAAATAAAGTTTTTTGAATTAAGCTGCATCAGAAGTGCAGTTGAAAGTTTAAGATTAAATATTGATTCAACGGAAGCAATGAATAATCTTGGAATTTCTATAGAATAATTGGAGTTTGCATGGCTAAAACAGCAGAAATGAGATTAATTGAACTGATGGTTCTAAAACAGGATATTACTTCTGTTATTGAATATATTGGTAAAAAAGGATCTTTTCAATTTCAGTCAAAAATGAATTCGGAAGGTGAAAAATCTTCTAAAAAGAATTCTGAAAAAATTCTGAATATTGATGAAAAATTCTACACTTCATTAAAAAATATGTGTGGATTCCTTAATATTTCTCTTGAAAATCTTGATATGTCTGAAGTTAAAGCTCCAGATGATGAAGATAAAAACCGAGCATCTCAATTAATTTCTGCCTTTACTGACCTGCAGGAACGTTGTGAAAAAGCTTCTGCTGATCTGGCAAAAATTCAGGATACTCAGAAAGAAACTCTGGCATTTGCAAATTTAAAAGTATCTTATTCAGAACTGGAACATTTATCTTTCCTTTCTTTAAGAATTGGTAGAATTGATCCTTCAAGTTTTGATTCATTAAAATCATCTCTGGAAGGAAATGCGGTTGTTGTTGCTTTAGGTGATGATAAATCTTTTGTATTAACTGCTACTTCTAAAAAAAATCGTTCTGATGTTGATGCACAGTTAAAATCATTAGGCTTTACAGAAGTTGCTGTTCCTGAAAACTTTACTGGTGTGCCTGAAAATGTTCTTGAAGGGTTAGAAAAACAGAAGCGTGATGCTGAAGATTTTGTTGAAGAAATGAAGATTCAACGGGAAAATTTTGCAGAATCTCATAAAGATCTGATTTTAAAACTTGTAAAAATTTTTGCTGTCGGCGTACAGATTTCTGATGTTGTAAATGGACTGGAATCAACAGAATTGGTTTATAGAGTAAAAGGCTGGGTTCCTGAAAAAGAATGCCAGAATTATGTTTCTGAACTTGATACAATCACCGAAGGCCGTTGTGCTGTTAGATTATACAATCCTCTTGAAGTTCCAGATGTTATTTCTGGAAAAGAAAAGGTTCCTGTAAAACTGGCTCATGGAAAATTTGTAAAAAGTTACGAAAGAATGATTTTCAGCTATGGTTCACCAATGTATGGAACTATAGATCCAACTCCTTTTGTCGCAATCTTCTTTACTTTGCTTTTTGGTATAATGTTCGGAGATTTGGGACAGGGGCTGGTATTTGTTCTTGTTGGTCTTTTAATGGCATTTAAGGTTATTAAAGTTGGCGGATGGAATAAATTTTCTCCGATTTTTATAGCAATTGGTATTACCAGTTCAATTATGGGACTTTTAACTGGTGAAGTTTTTTCAAATGAAACTCTTCTTGAACCATTTTCTGAATGGGTAACTGGTTTGTTTGGAACTCCACATGCTCCAATACTTAAAATGATGCCTTCTTCAGATCCTTCATCAATAAAAGTTATGTTTGGTGTTTTTGGTGTTGCCGTTGGTGTTGGATTTGTAATCAACACAATTGGTCTTATCATTAATATCGTAAATAATTTTATTCTAAAACGATATGCTGAAGCTTTGTTTGGTAAAAATGGTTTATCAGGTGCACTGTTTTTCTGGTATGTAGTTGCATTAATAATAAGAATTGTGGTTTTCTCAACAGGTTTCTTCTGGTTTGACTGGGTAATTATTGGTGTAACATTGTTTTTTGCCGCTTTTGCAGAACCTTTTGAAAATCTTGTTGCCGGTCATCGTCCATTATTTGAAAATGGAATAGGAACTTATATTATTTCCAGTATTGTTGAAATTATTGAAGTTGTGTCTGGTTATCTTTCTAATACAGTCAGCTTTATTCGTGTTGGTGCATTTGCTCTGTCCCACGCGGTACTTGATTATGTAATTTTGATTCTTACGGAAATGTGTGGTGGACCTGGAAGTATTGGTGGTATTTTTGTTCTGATTATTGGAAATGCCGTAATTATTGTTCTTGAAGGAATGATTGTTGCTATTCAGGTAATCAGACTTCAGTATTACGAATTTTTCAGTAAGTTTTTCCATGAAACTGGAAAAGAATTTAAACCTTTTAAATTTAATGTGGAAATTAATTAGCCTTAAACAGGTTGATTTATATATAGGAGTTATTTTATGAAAAAAAGACTTTTTAGTGTTTTGGCTTTATTTGCTTTAATTGGAACTGCTTTGTTTGCAGAAGAAGCTGCTGGTGATGCTCAGGCTGCTGCTGGTGCTGCGTCAGGAATTAAATATCTTGCTGCTGCTCTTGCTGTTGGTCTTGCTTGTATTGGTGGTGGTATGGCTGTTGCAAAAATTGGTTCTGCTGCTATGGGTGCAATGAGCGAAAATCCTGAACTTTCTGGTAAAGCCCTTCCATTCGTAGGTCTTGCTGAAGGTATTTGTCTTTGGGGTATGCTTGTTGGTGTACTTATCTTGATTCTGTAAATAAATGAAATATTACATAATTGGACAACGTGAACTGGTTCTGGCATTCAAAATGACTGGAGTTGATGGAACAGTTGCGGAAACTAAATCTGAAGTTTTAGAAGCATTTAATAAACTTACTGGAAAAGGTTCTGTAACTGGCGTTCCATCCGGTGAAATTCCCCGAATTTTAATTTTGACGGAAGATTCTTCAGCATTAATTCAAAATGAAGTAATTGAATGGCAGAAAACAGGAAAATTTCCTCTGATTGTTGAGATTCCCGGTTTGAATGGTCATAATCCAAATCGAAAATCATTAACTGATACAATCAGAGAAGCTGTTGGGGTTCAGATATAAAAGCCCAGGAATAAAATAGGATTTATTATGCAGGAATTAAGATCTACAGAAGTATTAGACAGAGAAATTCAATCGGAAGCCAGAAAAAAGGCGGAAAATATTCTTGAAAAAGCTGATGCTGACAGTAAAGAAATTTTGAACTCTGTTGAAACAAAAATCAATGAAGCTCTCAAAGAAAAAGAAGCTTTTTATGCAAAAAAACTGGAAGCTGTGGAAAGAGATTTGAATGCGGCCGGTCCTTTGGAAAAGCAGCGTTTTGAAGTTTCTTTTGTACAGAATTCATT
>X394_Przewalski_horse__coassemble_119_pt1 | contig 10747 bp, 3 predicted proteins | sample X394_Przewalski_horse__metabat2_high_PE_006 | metagenome-assembled genome bin X394_Przewalski_horse
GTCTAAAGCTGAAACATTAACGGCCTTTGAAGAAAGTTCCCGTTTTGCTGTTCCGAATGCAGGAATTCTATCTTTGAATTTTGATTCAAAACAGCTTCCTGTAAATGGTTCGTCTAATGTAACATCTTTTGGTGTTGTGCCGTAATTTCCTGAATTGTTCCAGCACATGTATCCACGATTTACTGAATCACGAACTCCAAATAACTGTTTTGTTACATAGCTGTTTCTGCCTTTATTGTCGTACACATCGTACCATTTATAATCGTATGAAACGCCAAGATAGAAACACTGTACCCAAGGCCGGATAATTGCTCTGTTTCGACACAAAACTGTATTTCGGAAGGTTCCGTAATAATAAATTCTATAGGTTCTGTCCCCAAATGGATCGCAGTTTAAGAAAGACTGTTCAAAATGGCTTGGATAGAACATTGGTCCAATAACATCAACATATTCTGAAAGCATTTCTGAATCCTGTCCTGTTCTGGCACCACTTCTGTACCATCCGTTTGCACCGTAAATATCAATACTGATTGGAGCGTCAATATTTTCTCGGGCATAAGAAAGGAATGAAATTAAAGCACTTTCTTTATCCATTCCGTCACTCTTCCAGCGGTATCGTGCATTTCCAAGATTTACACCGTCTGTTGGGAAACGGATATAGTCAAACTGAATTTCGTCAAATCCTCTGGCAATCAATTCTTTTGCAACTGCAACATCATATTCCCAAAGTTTTTCACAGTATGGATCGCACCAGTATTCATCGTAATAGGTTCCATCACCTTTTATACCCTGCCATGCACGTCCGTTTTTTCCATCCCAGGCAGCATATTTTCCGCCGTCATATTTTGAAAGACATTTATCTTTGAAAGCAACAATTCTGGCTACAAGATAAATATCGTTTTTCTTAAATTCTTCTACAAAGTGTTCAATATCGATTGCGTAACTAGAAACTGAACCGTAACCTAAAGTTCCTTTTAATTTATTGTTTACTTCAAGTAATAAAGGATCTTTTGTTTTGTAGCGAAGGAATCCAGAGTCATCTTTCATATCAATAACTATACCATTCATATTTCTGGATTTACAAAGATTTACGTATTTGTTAATTCCTTCCTGATTTCTACACTGATAAGCTGATGCATAAATACATTTTTTATCTAATGCCTGATCTGCATAACTTGTATTGATGCTGCCAGGATATAAAAGCCACAATTCGTTTAATGTAACGCCTTTTGAAAATCCGCTGGATGCTTTTGGAATATAAGCAGTATTAATCATTCCTGGAACTGATGAGAAAACTTTTTCCCAGTCAGCTGCTTTTGCTGGAACCCCTGCACTTTCAAAAGTATCAGTTTTAATTCCGCCAAAACCTTCCAGTGTTGTATACATTAAAACATCATCAACCATAGTAAGTCCATCAATTACATTTACAGGATCAGTTCCTTTATAAATCATTTTTGGACTTTTTGTTTCCCAATTATATTTGTAAATACGTGGAAGATATGTCTGTGAAACATAAACGTCTACAGTTTCTGTACCGTCTTCATTTTTTGTTACAACTGGATAAATATCTGAAATTTCATCAATATCTTTTAATGTTGGCATTAATTCAAAGCCTTTTGATGCAATCCAGTTTCCACCTTTTACTTTTTTATAATAAAAACCTGTAATTGGATGAGCTGTAAAAACAACGGTTTCGTTATTGAAGGTTGCAACAGCAACAGATTTCATACCAGTTGTTACTGTTGGAAGTCCTAAAGATTTCCAGTTTTCTCCACCATCTTCTGAAAAATAAACTGCATCTTTTGTTGCTGTTACCATTTCCATATTATTTGAAGGATTTACTGCAAAATCTTTTAATGACTGAATTTGTTTTTCAAAAGTTGTATTTTTTCCATCATACTTTTTGATTGTAAGAAAGGCTAAACCATTATCTTTTTCTTTATAATTCTGAAAATCTTCTGTATAGAATAAACCTTTTTTTGTTCTAAGCATCCATCCAGAAACCAGTTTACCATTTTCATTTGGAAGAACAACTTCCTGAATCTGATCTACACGAGATTCTGTCCATAATGGAACAGGATTATTTGTTTTTGAAATTCTATAAAGTCCCGAATCAGACCCAACTAAATAAAAGTCTGTGCCTTCAGCCTGTGCTGTAACACCACCTTTTTCCGGAAGCTGATACAAAGGTTTCATTTCCTTTGCACTTGCAGCCGGAGCCATAAATAAACATAAAATAACAAAGAATAGTATAGTCATAATCTTAATATCGGTTTATTAAACATTTTATTTTAGAAATTTTCTATACCAGACTTTGCTTTTTTTAGAAATTTCAGACTATTTTATCTAAAGCCAGAACAACATCTTTATCGTAAAATTGAGGTTTATTTTTCAGGATTTCGATTGCAGTTTCTTTATCTAAAGTTTCTCTATAATTTCTATGACTTGAAAGAGAAACATAACTTTCCGCAACTCGGATTAATCTGGCAATATGAGGAATTTCTTCGCCTTTCAACTGATTTGGATAGCCACTTCCATCAATATTTTCGTGATGTTTCATTACTGCATCTTCAAAAATAGACCAGTATTTTATTGGAACAAAATCAATATATTTTTCTGCCAGCAATACATGATTTTCCATTGCTGATTTTTGTTCTTCTGTTAATGATTCAGAATTAATTAAATCTGTATCCAAACCTAAAAATCCTGCATCGTAAACCATTGCAGCACAGAAATTCAACATTGCCATTCCCTGTGAAATTCCCAATGCTATTGAAAGTTTATAAACCAGTTCGCTGACGTTTTTTGAATTATTTTTGCGCTGAGTATAATTGTCGATTTTTTCCCCTAATTCTTCACATTTTAAGGCAAGTTCTTTTAATTGAATCAGATCTTCTTCGGAAAAATCTACTTCTGGTAATGCTAAGGCTGGTTTCCATACTAAATTATCTGTAATTCCAAGAAAAGTTTTTCCACCATATAAATCTGTTATTCCGCCTAATAGAAGCTGATTTGCTCTGTCCTGATTTTCTGCAAGATTCTGAATTGCTTTTATATATTTTTCCTGCTGAAGTCGATTTTTTCTTAATGCTATTTGAACAATAAGAATAATTGCAATAACAATACAAAGCATTACTGTAATTGCAATTATTACTATTGAAATAAGATTTTTTACAGATTTATTATTCTGTGTTACTAATTCAATGTTTATCTTTTCAGTTTTAAGTTCTATCTTTCGTTGATTCTGATCTACAAGAAGCAGAATGTCGTTATTTGCCAAGGATGGATATTTTTGAATATTATTATCAATTTCGATAATTCTGAGAGAATCTTCTTTTTCTAAATTGATTTCAAGAATTTTTTTATAAATGGTTCTGGCAATTATCATTAAAGAAGGAGAATCTTCCGGTTTTTCTGCAAATTCTAAAGCCATATTTATTTTTTTATAGGCTGATTCATAATCTTTTTCATCATAAGCATTGTTTGCCTGTTCAAGACATTTTTGAGAAAGCTTATTAAAATCTACCTCAAATATTTCTTCTACTTCCTGAGAAAAAATATTAAACGTCAAAAATAATGATAAAAAAATAAAAAAAACTTTTTTCATAAGCAGATTCCTCTTACCGTTTCAGACTGTATACAGAAATTAATTCTCCGTATAAATCAAATGCTTCATCATCTTCATAATCACAATCTATATTACTTTCAATTATGATAAAAATTAAATCCGTAGCAAAATCATAATCTCCCTGAATAATAATTTTTCTTATCCAGGACATTGAATATTCTTCTACGCTTTTATAGTCAGGAGAATTCTGATATTTTTGAAGGATTTTTTTTACCTGCAAAGATGATTTTGAACGGATTGCAGTATCAATAAGAAGTTGAGATCCTTTTGAGGTTTCGCTAAAAACAAAAAGAGGATTCAGGAGAAAAAATGTAAGAACTGTAAGTAAAACAATTATTCTTTTTCTCATAAATCCTCTTTAAGCGTAATAAACAGATTTTACTTCTGTTTACTAGAAAATATTAGCACGTAAACCAACTGACATCTGGAATACCATACTATTAATATTATCACCAGCAACGTCGGTTGGAATAAACCACAACGAACCTTCTGTGTAGAATGAGAATGCACTTAAGAAGCTTGCATCCTTTCGCTGAATACGTGGGAACTCAATCTGTCCAACTACAGAAGAAAGCCATTGAGGTTTTCCACTACTTGTTTCGTTGAATCTTGAGAACTGAGCTCCTAATGCAAAGTTAGCATATAACCATTCCCAGTCACGTCCTAAGAAATAACTGAATGGTACAGTTGCAACGTTGGCAAGAAGCTTAAATCCGAATACAGAGTCACCACCGTAACGCATATCTGATGGTTCACGACCAAGAAGTTTATTTGCTGCATCACGCTGAGCCTGAGTAAACTGACCCCACTGTGCCTGAAGTTTTACATTATCATCAAAGAATGTAAGACCAGCACCTATATCATATAGTGTAGCACCCCAGAAGTGGAAGTCAAGATAAAGTCCCTGAATAAATGCTGGAACTTCGTAAGCAGATTTATCACCTTTTCTTAAATCAATTAATACGCTGTCCAAACCTACATCATCATTAGAAAGACCTGAAACTTCAAGAATCTGATTGTAGCTTCCGCCTCTTCCTGGTGTAATTAATTTTACTGTTGGGTTTGTGTTATCAATCTGAATAATTGATCTTTCAATTGCAGTGTCACCACTCTTCATTGTTACACGTACAAGCATAAAGTGATAACCTTCTGGTAAATCCTGATTTTCTACACGATACATCCATTTGTTTGTGTTAGAAATCTGCTGGAATGTTTTACCATTATCAAAACTGATTTCAATCTTATCTACAGTTTTCTTGTTTTCATATGCAGTTTTTTCTTCTTTAGAAATATCTTTTGAACGCATACGAATTTCTTCTTCTGCAGATGGATAATATCCAGCTCTACCTCTTAAGTAAGGTCTGTCTTTTGCAAAATCACCATATGTAAAGTTGTCCAATGTAAGCCATGTACCAACTTTGCTATAAGTAATTGTCTGTTCTCTAGAAGAAATCTGTGCTCCATTATTAAGAACAGCATCAATTCGGTATGTATGAACACCGTCTGTCATATCTGCTTTTTCAACTTTAATGGCAGCTCCAGTTTCATCATATTCCTCTGTGTTTTCTGTTGATGGAGGATTGATTTCGAATTTGTAGAATCCAGAAATTGTAGGTTCTGTTTCTTTTACAAGTTTGTTATCTACATAAAGCTTAAGTTTTTCTACATGATTATTTTCATCATCTGCAGGTTCTGTAATCTGACCGTAAATGTTGAAGTAACCGTTTTTATGTTCACCGTTCAATGGATAAAGAACATCAACCTGAGCTACAGTTTTTGTTTTATCAATATGAATGTTACGGCTTACGTTTGTTCTGTTACCGGCTCTATCTTCACCAGTAAGTTCAATATTGTAGAATCCATTTGGTAAATCAGAAACATCAAGAGTTTCACCAATTACTCTATCAACCTTAAGATTTCTTACGATTGACTGACTTGTACGATCCATATTGCGGATTGTTACATACATTTTGGAAATTTCTACATTATCTTTTGCATAACCAGAGAAGAACAATTTGCCAGTTGAAGTAGAATCATCAAGTGGAAGCTGTAAAGAAATTGTAGGAGCTTCGTTATCAATATTGATTAATGATGAATAAAGTCCTGTAATTCCGTATTTATCTGTAATTCTTAAGAATACTGCAGAAGTTCCACCAGGAATTGCTCTTGAATCAACTTTGTATACCCAGTTTGTTGTTCCAGTTGCGTCATTATAACTGCTACCGTTATCAAGAGAAATTTCTACTTTTTCAATTCCGTTTTTATCCGATGCTGTACCTGAAATTTCTACAACACCTTTAATTGCGTTTTCAATTGTTGGTTTTTCAACACTTCCCTTTGGTTCTTCAAGAGAGATTCTGAACTTTCTTGTAATTTCTTCACCTTTTACACCGTTTACATCAACTGCATAAATAGTTACTGAATGTTCATTATCTGTCATTTCAGAAATTGGAATTCTGATTTCAAAACAAGAGTCCATTTTATACTGAGCTTCTGGATTTGTAGTTCCATAAACTTCATTAATTGCAACCTGTTTATAAGGACCATTATCTACTTTGTAGTAAATTGTTGAATCTCCATCATCATCAATTACAACACCAGAAACAATAAAGTCTCTTGTTAATACCTGCATTTCTTCTGGAATATGAATCTGAGAAATTGGCAAGTCGGATTTGCTGTCGATAGAGAAATCATATGAATTTACAGTAGTTGTATTTCCTGCACCATCACTGAATACGAAAGACATTCTTGAGTTGTTTGGTTTGTCATTTGTACCAATGTGAGTTGTAACTAAAGGTTCCATAACCATATCGGAACGAACACCTGTATTTACATATTCAGCTTTAGCAAGAGTAACATTATCTTTTGCTTCAAATACAACCAGATTTTCACCATTGATTACATCATCTTTAAGAGGTTCTACAACTTTTACATCTGGAGCAACTGTATCTTTATAAACTGCTGTTCTATAGAAAGTTTCATGACCAGCATTATCTGTAGCACGGAAATCAACTTCTACAAGGCCATCTTCGAAATTAGAAATATCAACAGTTTTAGAGAATGTAACACCCTGTGAACCACCTCTTCCACCACTAATGCTGAATTTTTCCCATGTTTCACCATTATTGAATGAGTATTCTACAGATCGTACACCAAGTTCATCCTGTGCAGCACCCTGTAATGTAATTGATTTTCTTACCCAGTCGTGTAATTTTGGACTTTGAGATTCTGCAGCAAGAACAGGACCTTTTGAGTCTGCAAGAACATTGATTGGTTTAGAATCAAATACTCTTCCAGTAGCATCTGTTACTCTAATTCTTACGTTTCTATAATTACCTTCTTTTGGAGCTGAAAGAATTGCAACATTATCTTTTGTTTCAATTTCAAGACCATCTCCAGCTGAAACTAATTCTGCTCTGAATGATGATTCTACATTAATATAGTAATAAATTTTTGAATCATTCTGGATAATGTAATTGTTATCAACTTTATCGTAAATTGTTTCTGATGAAGGATAAACATATACACCTTCTGTATCTACAGAATCTCCAGTTGCAGGACGAACAACAAAAATTGTACCTCTAACTTCTTTATCAGAGAAAGAAGAAGATTTTATTGTTGCCTTAATATTTGTAACTCGGTTTGGTAAATTATAAAGAGGAATTTCTGCAATCCAGCGATTTGGAACGTCTGGAGATTTTGTAAGAATTGCAGCACCAGTCATTTTTTCTTCACCGCCTGCAACTTTTTCTCCAGAAACTTCATAATTTACATAACTTACAGTTGCTGTTGTATCAATATAAATTTTTGCTTTTACAGCAGCTTCTCTAGGAGTGCCCATTGCCATTACAAGAGGAAGTCCAGCTTCGTACTTTTCTTCACCAATCATAGCAAGAACAGCATTTACTTTTGTATCTTTAATTACTTTTGGTGAAAGATAAGGTTTTCCACCAATTGGAAGAGTTACTTCTTTAAAGTTTGCACCTTCTTTCATAGCTGAACGTGGGAATACTGTAATATTGTCTCCCATTTCACCCTGATAAGTTGCCAGACAATATAAATCAACACCTTCAAACCAGTTTACATAAGCTTTAGGAGCAATTTGATTTCCTTTACTGTCTAAACCTGTTTCAGGAAGATTCTTTATACCAACAACTCTGGCTGCTTTATTTCCACCAGCACTTTCGGCAACAAGTTCTACAAGATATTCACCTGGACCAAAATCTTCAGGATTAACTGTAATTGAGAAAGAACCGTTTCTTGAATTAACAGTTACAGCAGTATAATCTTTTGGAACTTCTGTTGTTAGCTTTGTAATAACATTGTTTACTTCATTAAGTTCTGCTTTTGCCTGAATTACACGATATCTGAGACTTCCAACACCAGTCTGACAAGTTACAGTACCGTTGATAGTAACTGGTTTATCAGAATTAATTGAAGAAACTTTATAAGATTCTGCATCTGCTTCAGGATCAGCTAAAGTTGAACCAGAAACTGAAATGCCTTTGAATACAGGAAGAACATTATCATTTTTGAAAATAATTTTCTTTGATTCAACAACTTTATTATTTTTGTTTGTTCTTACTTTTACAGTAATTGGCGCAGAACGACCAACTGCATTTGTTGGAGTAATAATAACTCTGTTTCCGTTAAGTTTTGCAGTTGCAAATGGTGTTGAAGGAGAAAGTTCAACAGAAACTGCATCAGCACCAATTAAATAACCTGAAATTGGGAATTCAGGATTTGATTCAACTTCTAATACTCCATCAACTTCTGTAAAGATACTGTCATCAAATACAACTGCTAAATCTTTACTGTAAATTCTTGAAGTATCACGAACTTTAAAGAATGATTTATATTCAGTTGTTCTTCCAAGAATATCAGTTGCTGTAAAGAGAACAGAATATACACCTTTAAGACTGTCTGGTTTTACAGGAACAGAGAATAAATAAGATGTTTCGTTATTTGTTAAGTCTAAATCAACATTTGTAAGAACTTCATTTCCACAAGAAACTTCTTTATGGATTTTTGTAAGACCAAGCTGGCTTACTGCAGTAACTTCAAATGAAGATCCGCTTTCTGGATTAATCTCTACTCCAGGTTCAAATGAAACGGAACTTTTTGAAGAACGAACTACATTTCTGTCAAATTTTGGAGCAATTCCTTTTGAAAGAATTTCAACTGTTTCTGAACGGCCTGTAATTCCATCTTCGTTAATTGCTTTTACAGTGATTTTGTGTGTTCCTGCAGATAAATCTTCTGCCTTACAAACTTCATGGTAGAATGCACCACGAGTTTCCTGTTCAGCAACTTCTTTTCCATCAAGATAAATCTTAACTTTTGAAATCTGAACATCACCTTTTGCAATACCGCGGACAAAAACAGATTTTTTATCACCTGCAAAAACCTGTCCGGAAACTGGCTGTGAAATTGTTGTTACAAGCATATTTTTTTCTGCATTAAATGAAAAATTCTTTACAACATCAACAACGTTTCCAGCTCTATCTACTGCATGAATTGTAAATTTCTTTGTTTTACTGTTATTTTTTCCAGTATCAAGAGTAATTGACCAGTATGGGTTTCCTGGAATTAATTCAAAATCACCTTTCTGATCATCAAAAGTCCATGAAAGGGATTTAATACCGTTTGTATCACGAGCATAACCTGCAATTGAGAATTTACCGTTTACTTCAACATTATCAGCAGGATATACAATTTTAACGTCAGGACTTGTATTATCAATAAAGTAAAGGAATGAATAATATCCGATTGAACCAGAATCATCGATTGCTTTGAACCAGATAACAGCGGCACCATCTTCAAATTTACGGGAATCTACAGAGAAAGTAAAATCACATTTTGAGTTCTTTAAATCAGTTGAACCTTTTGGTAATTTTGCATTTTTGATTTTTACAGGAGCAAAGAATTTTCCGTTATCAACAGAATAATACAATTCTTTAATACCGTTACCATCAGAAACAACACCAGTAAATGTTACGTTTCCAGAAACAAGCTGTCCCATACCAATATTTTCAACTGCTGTAACAGGCTGTTGTCTATCGAGCTGCCACTGAATTGAAATAGGATTACCTGCAAGACCATTAATATCGTAACCAATTACTTTAATTGTATGAGGACCTTCTTCAAGATTTGTTGTATCAAGATAATATGACCAGAAATCTGTACCTTTTGCAATTTCTGTGTGTTCAATAGATTCACCTTTTGAATTAACTTTTCCTTCATCAAGAATCAATTCAACTTTAGCAACACCGTCATCATCAACACAAGTACCAACAATGTTCAAGTTACCTACAATACGCATGTTTGTATATGGATTGATAATACCACACACAGGTTTATCAGATTCAGGATCAATAAAAATGTTAAAAGGACCTTCAACAGTTTTATTACCACCTAAGTCTGTCGCAGTAAAACGAATATTGTATTTTACAGGATTCTTTTTTGTTCTTTTTTCAAGATCAAAATCCTGCTGCCAGCTGTTCAGATTTTCTACTTCAGCAGATTCATTTTCCTGTCTGCCGGCAAACACTGAAACAGTAACCATAAATGAAATAATAAAGATCAACAAACTTTTTTTTATATTCATTCTCTTCTCCCAATAACTGGTTAAATTATTTTAAAATACACTAAGTCGATTAAATTATCGGCAGGAATTAAATAAATAATTAGATAAATCGTATGTATTAATATATTATAACAGTATGACTGAAAATTATATATTCGACTTACAGAAAATTGTAAAAAATAGCACAAAAATTGTATTTTTTGGTGGCGCTGGCATTTCAACAGAATCGGGAATTCCAGATTTTAGAAGCATAGACGGTCTTTATAATATTCAATGGAAATATCCACCTGAAACAATCATAAGTCACAGTTTTTTCTATTATGATACTCAGGAATTTTACAGATTTTACAGAGAAAAACTTTTGCTGAATGGAATAAAACCAAATTCAGCTCATTATAAACTGGCAGAAATGGAAGCGGCAGGAAAACTAAAAGCAATCGTTACTCAAAATATTGATGGACTTCATCAGATGGCAGGAAGCAAAACTGTTTATGAATTGCATGGAAGTACAGCAAGAAATTATTGTCTTGAAT
>X394_Przewalski_horse__coassemble_123_pt1 | contig 10563 bp, 9 predicted proteins | sample X394_Przewalski_horse__metabat2_high_PE_006 | metagenome-assembled genome bin X394_Przewalski_horse
TGTATGGTCTTCTTATATCTGGAAAGATGATCATTATGACTTTAAGGGTGCATTTAGTGATGGTAGAAAAATTTCTCTTTCGCCATATGCTGTAAGTAAATTTATGGTAACAAGAGAACTTTTCAAAGAAGTATTTGGTGAAGAATCATTAAAAAATTCTAGTGCAGTTTATCAAAATGAAAATTCAGATTATGTACCTGCCGGAGGAATTAGCTGGTATATTTCAATTGCCTTCTGTAATAAACTGACTTTATTAACTGGCGGAACTGCAGATGATCTTGTTTATTATGTAAAGAATGTTGATTGGGAAACATTAACAATAGATGATATTCCTGTTATTAAAGATCTTGCGTGGGAAGCAGCTGAATGTGACATAACAAAATCAGGATACAGACTTCTTACTGAAGCTGAATGGGAATTTGCTGCAAGAGGCGGCGATACATCTCGAGAAGAATTTAATTACGCATATCCAGGAGTTAATTCATTAAAACCTTTGACTTATAGCAAAGAAGAAGGTGATGAAATGGATTTAGCAAATTATGGTTATGAATATAAGATTTCTTCTAAAACAACAACTTTAGATAACTGGAGTATTCTTGCAGATGATGCAACATTGGAATATGCATGGTTAAAAAACAATTCCAATGGAACACCTCATGAAGCAGGTTTGTTAAAACCAAATAGTCTTGGTATTTATGATATGGCCGGAAATCTTTGGGAATGGGTTTGGGATTATTATATTGAAAATCCTACCGATGCTGATTATCTTTACCAGAATGACAATGGACTTGTTGTAAATCCAATGGGACCAGAAACTGGTACTTATAGAATCAGGAAAGGCAGTAACTTCCAGACAGATTGGGGAATGGCTGTAAAGGCTTCTTCAGGATACCGTGGTGAACGTATGGAAGCCAAATCTAAAGGCGAAAATTATGGTTTAAGAATTGGACGAAGTCTTGTAAACTAGTTCAATATTTTTGCAGTTATAATTTGAGCAGTTGGAGTTGTGGCTAGTCCATCCTGGCTGGTTTCTTTTAAACAAGGAGGAATCAGATTTCCAATGCGTTCCATTGATTCAAAAACTTCGTCTGCTGGAATTGCAGATTTTATTCCAGCAATTGCCATTTGACATGAAGTAATGGCATTTACAGCACCAGAAACATTTCTTTTAATGCAGGGAACTTCCACTAAACCTGCAACTGGATCGCAGGTAAGTCCCAGCATATTTTTCATGGCAAGAGCAGAGGCTGTTACAATTTGTTCGTTGGTTCCGTTTTCAAGAAAAGTTAATGCAGCAGCAGCCATACTGCTGGCGCTTCCAATTTCAGCCTGACAACCCCCTTCTGCTCCAGAAATGCTGGCGGTATTTGCAATAATCTGACCAATTCCTGCTGCTATATATAAGGCTTGAATAATTTTTTCTTTTGGTGGTTTTTTATATTCATAATATGAAAGTAAAACTGCTGGAATTACTCCACAAGAACCTGCTGTTGGAGCAGCAACAATTCTTTTCATACAGGCATTTGATTCACCCATTTTTACGGCTTTTTCCATTACTAAAGTTAAAAAGGTTCCGATTAGACGATTTTCCTGTTTTCTAAAAGTTTCTAATTTTGCCCCATCACCTCCACTTAATCCACTATGAGATCTAAGTTCTGGAGAATATTCTTTATCAGCTTGAATCATAGCATCCAGCATTTTTTCCATTTTAGAAAGACTGAATTCTTTTGTGTAGTTATTTTCTTTAAGATCATCTTCAAGAATAATTTGCCATAAAGGAAGATGTTCTTTTTCTGAAAGAGCAATTATCTGGGAAATTTTTGAAAAACTCATAATAAACCTTTTTATATAGAAGATTCTTGATTTTTTAAGCTATAGTAGGTAACTTTTTCGACCCCTTCCAATTTTCCCAGCCATTTTAAAGCTTCTGCGGGAATTTCCTGGTCTAATTCCAGAATCATAACAGCATTTCCTCCACGGTTTGCACGATAAAGTTTCATGGAAGCAATATTTACTGATTTGTGGGAAAGCATGCTGGTAACTTCTGCAACATGCCCAGGTTGGTCTTTGTTATGAACGATAAGAGTAGGATTGTCTCCAGAAAAATTGGCACTGAGTCCATCTATACTGGCAATGTTTATTACAGAACCACCTACAGATTCACCAACAATTTCAAGAGTTCTGCCGCTTTTTCCTAAAAGTCGCATTAATACTGAATTAGGATGAAAGCCTTTCAGATTGGTTTTATTAAAACTGATTTTGATATTATTTGAAGAGGCAATTTCCAGACTTTTTGGAATTCTGGAATCATCTTCTTTCATTCCTAAAAGTCCTGCCGCTAAAGCAAATTGTGTTCCGTGACCGGTTCCAGTAGCAAGAAAACTTCCATGTAATAAAATTTCTGCTTCCTGTAAAGGTTCCCCTAAAAGTTTCTGGGATACATAACCAATTTTTACGGCACCTGCTGTGTGAGAACTGGAAGGTCCTACCATAACAGGGCCAATAATATCAAAAATATTCATTATTTCTAAAAACCTGTTTCTAATGACAATAAAGGCTTTCTACAGTTATTGAGAATTGGAGGAACATCTTCCATTTTTACTGCATAAAGTTTTTTTGTATCATCAAAGAATTCAAATTTAATAATCCATAAATCACCACAATCATTAAGTTCTACCATTTTTAAGAAACCACTTCTTTCTGGTGAATAATAATCGGATTTATTAATTTTTCTTAATTCTTTACCCATTATTGCAAATGCAAAAAAATGCTGAAGATTATTTGTATCAAAAGTCAGATGCTTTGCAAAATCAGGATGAATGTTTAAGTGAACAGGTACTTCAGAAATTCCTCCTGGAATGTGAGCCAAATCAGCTGGAACTAATCTGAAATATATAGGATCAAAGTAGTCAGCAAGGTTTATTATTTCCAAATCATTTACTTTTTCTGTAGTCATTTTCACATCTCCTTGAATAGACTGACGGGGAGTTTCCTCCCCTGATTTTATTTAAGGTTTATTAAATCCTTAAAAACGACAGAGTCAAGACTTTAAGCGTCAGCGTGTCTTTACTCGGCTTATTCAGTCTTAACTTTCATTCCTGTGTAATTTGGATAACCGATTACGTCATTGTAATAGTTATACAATTCTGCAGGATAAAGGTTTGTATTGTTGTTTGTGAACAATGGAACAATTACAGTATCATCAGTTACGGCAACTTTTTCTGCGGCAGTAAGCATTTCCTGGCGTTTCTGAGCATCGAGTTCCAGGTTAGAAACAGCCATCAGTTCATCATATTTTGCATTGCTCCAGTTAATGTCGTTTAAAGAGTTTCCTGTAACAAACATATTTAACCATGAAGTTGGATCGTTATAATCAGCATACCACTGCATACGGATTAACTGATCTTTCTTTTCACGTCTCTGAGCAACGTAAACTTCATTTTCCAAAGCCTGAAGTTCAACTGTAACTCCAAGTTCTTTCCACTGCTGCTGTAAAACCTGAGCAACATCACCTTCGTAAGCTAAAGATGGATATGTATAAGTAATTACTGGTAAACCTTCACCATTTGGATAACCTGCATCTGCAAGAAGTTTTTTGGCTTCTTCAAGATTTTCATCCAATAAATCACCCTGTAATTCACCCCATGGAGTTCCATCAACTTTTGAGTGATAGAAACGGCCAACAAATGTTGTTGAAGGTACACAAGAAATACCAACTACAGTTGCAATATCTTTTCTGTTCAAAGCAAGGGCAAATGCCTTACGAACTTTTGGATTGTCAAATGGTGCAATATTTGGATTCATCATAATAAAGTTTGTCTGTGGAACTTCAGAGAAAACTAAGTCTGGTTTACCCTGATAACGTTCAGCAATTGATGAAGGTGCACCTGTAAGCATTGTAAGTTCACCAGTCTGGTATGCTGCTGCTTTTGCCTGATCATCATCCATAAAACGCATTTTAATAGAAAGAAGATTTACATTTTCTGCATCATAGTAGTATGGATTTTTCTTATATAAAATATATTCTCCAGGATGACGTTCAGCCATATACCATGGACCATTGCTTAAGTTCTTGTTTGGATCCATGTCCCAGTTTTTATCTTCATTTTTTGCAAACTGACAGTTTGATGGCATGAAAGTTGGAACATTTGCAAACATATCAAGGAAGTAAGCACATGGTGTTTCCAATGTTACAATTAAAGTTGAAGGATCAGTAGCATCAACTCCTACTTCTTCAAGACTAACTTCTCCGCTGAATGCGGCTTCTGCATTTTTGATTGGGAAAAGGAAATCCACATACCATGAACCGTTGCTTGGTTCAAGTGCGCGCATCATAGTATTTTTGTAATCGGCAGAAGTTACTTTAGAACCGTCAGACCATTTTGCATCATCGCGAATATGGAATGTGTATGTAAGTAAATCTTCACTGATTTCCCATTTATCTGCTGTAGCACCTTTGAAAAGTCCTTCTGGTGTGTAAGTTACAAGTGGATCTAATGCATAAGTCTGATGAGAGAAATATACATATGCAGCTGCACCGGCAGGATCGTATTCACCTGTTTCCGATTGATTGTTAGTTGAAATTTCAAGGATTTCTCCAGCTTCATTTGTGCTTACTCGGGAATTGGATTTATTTCCACAAGAAGTAAATGCTGTGATCATTGCAGTTGAAAGAATTGCTGCAACCAGTGTTTTTGTTACAGTGTTTGTAATTTTCATAATAATACCTCCTGGTAAAATTCTATTTTGATGTTTATTCTTTTTTACCAAATACTGCTTCTTCTGGAGTCTTTCCAGCTGCTTCGTATTCGGCAATTTTTTCTGGTTCATATAAGAAGCAGGCAACCTTTTTAGCTCCAACTTCGTAAGTTTGTGGTTTTTCTGTTTTACAGCGTTCAGTACAATACTGGCAGCGGGCTGCAAATGGACAACCTTTTGGTGGATTAATTGGAGATGGAACTTCACCTTCAAGAATAATCCTGTGCTTTTCCTTTGCCTGTTGAGGATCAGGAATAGGGGACGCAGAAATTAATGCTTTTGTATAAGGATGAAGCGGATGTTTATAAACATCATCACTTGTTCCAAACTCAACCATATTTCCAAGGTACATAACACCAATTTTATGACTAATGTGATGTACCATTTCCAGATCGTGAGCAATAAACAGATAACTGAATCCTCGTTCATGCTGAAGTTTTTCAAGAAGGTTAATAACCTGTGCCTGAATAGAAACATCAAGGGCAGAAATTGGTTCATCACAAACAATAAATTCAGGGTTTAATGCCAATGCTCTGGCAATGCCAATTCTCTGTCTCTGTCCACCAGAAAATTCAAATGGATAACGACGAATATGATCTGGCTTAAGACCAACAGTTTTTATAAGTTCCTGAACAATTTCTTTTCGTTCAGCCGAAGTACCCATTTTGTGAATAACCATTGGTTCTTCAATAATTTCACCAACTGTCATTCGTGGATTTAATGAAGCATATGGATCCTGGAAAATCATCTGCATTCGTTTTCTATAAGGATTCATTTGTTTTGCATTGAAATTTGTAATATCAACACCGTCAAAAATTATTTTTCCTGCTGTTGAATCGTGGATTTTCAAAATGGTTCGTCCCATAGAAGACTTACCACAACCAGATTCACCAACAATTCCTAAAGTTTCGCCTCGTTCCAAAGTAAAGGAAACATTTTCAACAGCATGAACTTTTTTACCATTGGCAGCATCAAAATATTTTGTAAGTCCCTGAACTTCAAGGATTGGTTTTGTCTTTTCTTCCATACTGTTCTCCTTTTACTTTCTCTTCTTACTCTTTGCAGCAGTGGCTTCAAGTGCGGCCTTTTCTTCGGCAACAACTTTGTCTTGAGCAGCCATAATTTCTTCACATTTATCCTGACAATGGAGCCAGCATTTACATTTATGAGTAGAACTGAACTCTGTATTTGCAGGTCCATATTTAGTACAGATTTCCATTGCTTCAGAACAACGTGGAGCAAATGGACATTCATGACCAAGCTTAATCAAATCAGGAGGTGTTCCAGGAATTGGTTTAAGTGGTTCTTTATTATCAACATTTGAGTTTGCAATTGAGTTTAACAAACCTTTTGTGTACGGATGTTTTGCCTGGTAGAAGATTTCATCAACTGTACCTTCTTCCATAATATTTCCACCATACATAATGCTGATTCTGTCACAAAGACTTGCTACTACACCAAGATCGTGGGTAATAAGAATTACACCAGTGTCCATCTTTTTTGTAAGATCTTTAATTAAGTCCAGAATTTGGGCTTGAACTGTTACGTCCAAAGCTGTAGTTGGTTCATCACAAATCAAAAGCTTAGGATTATTTGCCAAAGCAATTGCAATAATAATTCTCTGACGCATACCACCAGAAAATTCAAAAGGATACTGCTTAAGTCTGCTTTCTGGAGCTGGAATTCCAACCATCTTCATAAGTTCAATTGCTCGTGCTCTTGCTTCTTTTTTAGAACATTTTGTGTGATACAAAATACCTTCACACATTTGTTTTTCAATAGTAACAATTGGATTTAAGTAGCTCATTGGATCCTGGAAAATCATAGAAATTTCATTTCCACGAATATCCTGAAGCATTTTTTCATACTGCTTCTTTGATTTTTTGTCTGTATAATGGTTTGGACTTAAATCACGTCCATCAAATTCAATTGAACCAGAAGTTACTTTTCCGTTTCCTGCAAGAAGGCCCATAAGAGAAAGCATTCCCTGTGACTTTCCGGAACCAGATTCACCAACAATTCCAAGTACTTCGCCTTTTTCTACATGATAATCAACACCACGAACTGCCTTAACAATTCCCTGATCAGTTTTAAATTCTGTTGTTAATCCCTTTATTTCAAGTAAACTCACATTCAACTCCTTGTATGATGGTTACCTTTTGTCACCTTGAACTTGATCCAAGGTCTCATCCAATTATTTTGTGAGATGCTGAAACAAGTTCAGCATGACGATTATTTTTTTCAGCATGACAACTATTTTTTATTCAGCCTGATATTTACCACCGGTCGCCAGCGGCCTTTCACACCTTACACATTAACGCTTTCTCTTAGGATCCAAAGCTCTTTCCAAACCTTCACCAACAAAGTTGAAAGAAATGATTGTTATACAAATTGCAACCAGTGGATAAATTGTCTGCATTGGATAAACCTGAATAAGTTCGCGGGCTGCTTCACACAAAGTACCCCAGCTGGCTTTTGGAGCAGAAATACCAACTCCTAAGAAACTTAACCATGCTTCTGTAAAAATTGCCTGTGGAACCTGTAAAGTAACGTTTACAATGATTGGCCCCATTGCATTTACTAAAAGATGCTTAAGCAAAATACGTTTTGAACTTGCACCAAGAACAAATGCGGCGGTTGTAAATTCCTGTTGTTTTAAACTTCTAACTTCAGATCTTACAATTTGCGCCATACCAAGCCAGCAGGTTATGGAAATACCCAGAATAATGGAACCAACTCCAGCACCCAGCCACAACATAATTAAAACGATGTAAAGCATAGAAGGAACGGAATAGAGAATATCTACAATTCTCATCATAACCATATCAACTTTGCCGCCAACGTAACCTGCAATTCCACCATAAATTGTACCAATCACAAGATTTACCAAGGCTGCAACCATACCAACACCTAAACTGATTCTTGCACCGTAAAGAATACGAACAAAAATATCACGACCCATTTTATCAGTACCAAACCAGTGGGCTGCACTTGGGCTTGCATTTCTTAATGCCATGTTCTGTTCATCATAAGAATATGGACAGAAAACCGGACCTAAAATTGCCAATAAAAAAACAATAATTAAAACTACAAGACCAAAAATGGCTCTTTTATTTTTCTTGAATTCTGCTTTTACCGACTGGAAAAATGTTTTGCTGTCGATAGCAATAAATTCATCATTCTTTTCTTCTCTGGAAAGTTTTCTAAATAATTTATCCTTAATACTCTGTTCCATGATTTACCTCCTACAAGCTCTTGCGGGTTCTTGGATCAATTACTGCACAAAGCAGGTCTGCAACCAATGTACAAAGAATAATGATTGCACCCATAAAAATTGTAATTCCCATAACAACTGTGTAATCGTGATTCATAATCGCATTTGTAAACTCACGACCAAGACCAGGAATTGTAAAAATCTTTTCAATAGTAACTGAACCTGTAAGAAGGAAAGCAACCATTGGACCCATATATGTAATTACTGGTAACAAAGCATTTTTAAGTACGTGGCGGAAAAGAATCGTTCTTTTACTGATTCCTTTTGCCTTTGCCATTGTTATGTAATCCTGGCGAATTACTTCTTCATAAGAACTTTGTGTCATTCTTGCTACAGCAGAAATAGGATAAAGTCCCTGAGCAAGTGCCGGAATAATGTAATGCTTTGGAGTTGAAAGACCAATAATTGGAACTGCATTCAAAACAACACCAAAAACAATCATCAAAAGAAGGGCAACCAGAAAGTTTGGAATACTTACGCCTAAAGTAATTCCCGTTAACCATGCTCCCTTTGCTAACGGAGTGTGAGCCTTCGCCATCATAATTCCGGCAAAAACACCAACTACAAGAACAAGTATTGCAGTTATTAAACCAAGCTTAATGGTAGGAACCATAGACTGTTTAATAATATCTGTAACATTTGTTCCAACCTTTTTATAAGAAGTTCCAAGATCTCCTTTGAAAATATTTCCAACATAAATAAAGAACTGCTGAATAACAGGTTTATCAAGACCATACTGAGCTTCCATTTTTTCCAGTAATTCACCTGAAATGTTCTTTGATTGTAATGGACTACCTGGCATAAGCTTTGTCATAGTGAATGTAATTGCTACAAGCACAAACATTGTTAATAAACCAAGCAGTAAACGTTTTGCAATGTATTTAATCATTTCTATGCCCCCTTAAATGATTTTCACTGAACAAAAAAAAAGACGGCAATAAGATCAAAAAAACTGACCTCATTGCCGTCCTTATATAAAATTGCTTTTTTTCAGTAAGATTTCTTTAGTTCAATTAAAGATGTTTAATATATATATAAAATTAAAAATTGATTCAATAAAATTTCAGAATAATTATAATTTGTACAAAAAAACAAAAGCAGTTTATATGGAATTTACAAAAAGAACGAAAGTTTATTGACACAAAGGAATGATAGTTTTTATTTTATTTTCAAAATCTAGTAAAAGGATGGTCATTAAATGAAAGTAGTAGTAATTCAAGAAAATGTAATGATGCCAAATCTTACACCAGAAGAAGTAACCGCGCATTGGAATAAATTAAAAGAAATACCAGGAGTAGATCTGGAAGTAAAATTCCCAAAAGGCTATCCAATGCCAGATGAACTTCACGATTTAGTTGGAGATGCAGATGTTGTATTTGGTATTTGGATTTCAGATTCAGTTATAAACGAAGAATGGCTCAGCAAACATCCAAATTTAAAATACATTGCCACTTTAGGACATGGATGGCGTGAATTTGATGTAGAAATGACTCGCCGAAAAGGAATGACAATTACAAATACAGTTTACGGGGCTCAGACAATTGCAGAATATGGATGGGCTTTACTTATGGAAGTATGTCATCACGTAAATGTTCATTCAGACTTAATCAAAAAAACAGACTGGACAATAAAAGACGAAGACGGATATCCAGTTGAAGCTTCAAAATTTGATCATGTTGTAACACCACAAATCGAACTTTACGGAAAAACCTGTGGTATTTTTGGACTTGGAGCAATTGGACTTGCATTTGCGAAAATGGCAGCAGGTTTTGGAATGCGCGTAATTTCCTACAGCCGTCATAAAAAAGTTGGAGCAATTTACAGTTTTATTGAACAGGTAGATTTTGACACTTTATTAAAAGAATCAGATGTTATTTCAATTCATGCGCCATTTACTGCCGATACAGCAGATACTTTCGATAAAGAAGCTTTTGCAAAAATGAAAGATGGAGTAATTATAATTAATACTGCCCGTGGTGGATTAATTGTAGAAGAAGATTTAATGGCTGCTTTAGATAGCGGAAAAGTTTATGCCGCAGGACTTGATGTTCTTAGAGATGAACCTCCAGTTGGAGATAATCCTCTTTTCCATACAGAAAAAACTTCAATAACAGGTCACATTGCATGGCTTACAAAAGAAAGTCGTCTACGTGCAGTTGATATGGCAATCGAAAATTTCCAGCATTATCTGAATGGCATTCCAACCAGTGTAATTAATTAAGATAAAAAAAGAGGGAGGAGCCCCTCCCTCGCTTCAAAGCCCTTCGGTCTTTTCCGCTACCCACCCAGCGGGAGTTCCCGCAACGCCCCTTTTTTAGTTTTAAATTTTTTTTGTGAGATTTTAAAACAATTTCAGAAGGAAAGAAGGATATTCTTAAGAATAGTTGTATTCTTCGTTATAAAGCCAGTAAACCGGTTTTGAGCTGATGGTACAATTTATTTTTTTTTGATGTTTTACAGAAGTTTCATTTTCAGAAAGAATCTGGGCATAGGCAGTACCAGAATCATATTTTTCAAAAGCAGCCTTCATA
>X394_Przewalski_horse__coassemble_127_pt1 | contig 10470 bp, 9 predicted proteins | sample X394_Przewalski_horse__metabat2_high_PE_006 | metagenome-assembled genome bin X394_Przewalski_horse
ATTTACCAGTAACAATGGAAGTTATGCCATTGGCTGATGCTCAGGCTGCAGGTGCCCGTGCTTTATTTACAAATAAATATGGTGAAGATGTAAAAGTTTACACAATCGGCCGTGATGTAAAAAATGACTGGTTCTCTAAAGAAGTTTGTGGTGGACCTCATGTTCAGCATACAGCTCAGATTGGTGATTTCAAAATTGAAAAAGAACAATCATCATCTGCTGGAGTTCGTCGTATTCGTGCAACAATTTCTGGTGGTCTTCCTCTGGAAAACAACTAAATATTTGAATTTAATAAAAAAAAAGTAACTTCTTAAAGTGGTTGATGTTATAATAGATGTAATTACAAAAATCACTTTTAGAAATGAAAAGGAATTAAAAATATGAAGAAATTAGCCGTTGTATTAGTTTTAATGCTTGCTGCTGCAGGTGCTGTTTTTGCACAGAATGATCTTCAGGTTTTGACAGTTGTAAATTATAATAAATCTGAATCTATTACAGTTAAGCAGTTAAAAGCTCGTTGTGAAATATACGAAAAACAGATGGGCAAAAAACTTTCTGCTGACGAAAGAAAAATGGTATTAAAATCTTTAGTAGATGAAAAACTTGTTCTTCAAGCTGCTGCTAAAGCTGGTCTTACTATTCCTGACAGCACAATTGATCAGTATTTCTTACAGACAATGAATGCTCAGATTGGTCAGAATTTAACAGAAAAAGAATTAAATGACCTTATTATGAAACAGGAAGGTGTTTCTCTTGATACACTCCTTAAAAAACAGGTTGGAATGAATGTTGCTGAATATAAGGTATATCTTAAAAATCAGCTTATTGCTCAGCAGTATGTAGTACAGCAGAAGAAAGATGATATTGAAAAGCAGGTTGCAACTGATGATGAAATCCGTAAATTCTATAACGGAAATAAAGCATCTTTTGTATGGAATGATATGATTAAAGTATTTATGGTTATTGTTCCAAAAGGAAAAGATCCAGATGCTGCTAAAAATAAGCTTTCAACTTTAAGAAATGCTTATGTTAATAAATCAAAAACTATTGAACAGTTCTACAATGAATGCAAAGTTGAAGGTGCTGGATATCAGGCAGGAGAACTTCTTGTTCCAATTACAGAATTAACAGCAATGCAGATTGGTATGTCATATGACAAACTTCTTTCTATGAACGGACAGAGTGTTGGTTATGTTTCAAATGTAGAAGAAACAGCTGCAGATTACAGATTCCTTACAATTGAAAAGAAATATGCTGCAAAAATGCTTTCTCTTACTGATCCTGTTCAGCCAGACAATAAAGCAACTGTATACGACTACATTAAAGCTCAGCTTACACAGCAGAAACAGATGTTATATGTACAGCAGGCAGCTATAGATATTACAAAAACATTAAATACACCTGCATATGTAACAGAAAAGAAATCTGGTGAAGAGTTAAACAAATTATTAAACTGGTAATTTAGATGTCACGAAGAAATAGTAGAATTTTAGCTTTCCAGGCTTTATATTCCTGGGAAGTAAGTCAGTCTTCTTTAGAAGATTTGCTTGCATTCTCCTGGCTTCAAAAAGAATCTGATGAATCTGGAAATGAAGTTTCAGAATCTTCAGATTCAACAAAAGAAGTTTCAGTAGAAGGTCTTGATGTTGAAGAAAAAACTTTTGCAGAAATGCTTATAACAGGAACTTTGGAACATGTTTCTGAAATTGATGAAATTATTAAAAATCATCTTTCGGAAAAGTGGAGCTTTGACCGTGTTAATAAAGTAACTCTTGCAATTTTAAGAACTGCGGTTTATGAAATCAAATATCTTGCAGGATCTGCAAAATCAATTGTAATAGATGAAGCTGTTACTATTGCAAAGCGTTATGGCGCAGATGATGCATATAAGTTTATAAATGCAATTCTTGATAAAATCAGTAAAGAAAATTAATAGATGCAATATAAAGTAAAATCATTCTTATTTTTACTTATTTTCACACTTTCAATTTTTGCTCTGTCTTCCTGTAAAATGAGGGCGGAGCAAAAGTCGTTAACGGGATTTTTTAGTTCAATTGATGAAATGATTGAATCCGGTTTTTTTTCTCAGGCAATGTATGAATTAAAAAAAGCCGAGGATCGTTCTTTAGATGAGTGGGGTTATCTTGGGATTTACAAAAGATATATTCGTCTTGGTGAAAAAGAACGGGCAGAAAAAATCGTTCAAAAAGCAATTAAAAACGACAATAAAAATCTCGAATTAAATGCGGTTTATACAAATTTCCTTATTCGTGAAAAACGGTTTGATGATGCATTAAAGTATGCAGTTTTACTAAAAAATACAAAATATGGTTCTTTATATTCCGAAATTGAACTTAGAGCATTAAAAGAAAATAATACTCAGGAAGAACTAAATCAGATTTTCAGAGATAAAAAGTATTACAGTATTTATTATGATGCCTATCGTGGTAGTAAAGATTCTGTCTGGCTTCGAAACTGTGCATTATTCCATTTGCAGGACGGTTTGTTTGAACAGGCTTCTGAATTATATCCGGAACAATTGTCTAATCCTGATGATGCTTATTTCTGGGGTCTTGTAATGTATGATGCAGGAAGATTTTATGATGCGGTAAGAGCGCTGGAAGCTTCAAGAAGATTATTAAGCATTCATGGTTCGTTAAATGGAAAATTGAAACATGCCTCAGAAATTCAACAGATTGCATTGGAATCAGATGCTTATATAGCTGTTTCAGATATGGAAAAAGCAGAAGAATCCCGTCAGATTATTATTGAAAAACTTAATGAATATGAAAATGTTTCATCTGAAGATAAAGAAATACTTTCTGCAGTAACTCTAAACAGTGCAATTTATGCATATAATACTGGAAATACAGAAGATTCTGCAGATTTGCTTTTATATATTGTTGATCAATGGCCGGATTTACCTCAAGGTTTGATTTTGTATGCTAATTTTGCTTATGAATCTAATCAGGAACGGGAAGAAAGTTGGGAACATAAAGAATTAAGAAAAGCCGGACTTGCAACAATAGAAATGGAAGAATACGACAGCCGAAGAAAAATACCATTGTCCGATGCATTATATAGGATTGACAATTCTTTAGCTGGAAAAATGAATCCATATCTTGAAATAGAAAAACTGGATTTAAAGTATAAACTGGATAAAAATTATACAAATAAAGAAAAAACAGCAGATTTATGGCGAATGCTGGAGGAAAGTTATACTGAAGAAATTAAATATGAAAATCTTCTGGTTCAATATGCGTTAAGTTATCTGCTTAAAACAAAACAGTATGATGACGCTTATACTTTATTCCATAAGCATATTTTTACGACCTATAAATTTGATGTAAAAAAAGATTTCTGGGAACAATTAGATGGAGTTCTTCCTTTGCTTGATGTAAAAATGAAAGAATTTGCTGCTATAATTGCTATGAATCAGAAAAAATACAGCCTTTCCTATAAATTCTATGAAAATGCTGTTTTTGGAAATGCAGGTTATACTCCAGATTCGCCAATTTCACCTTTTGTTTCAACTGCATCCTGTATGAATTTAGGTGATATTTATTATTCTGTTGGTGAAAAAGAAAGAGCAATAGATTTATATGGAAAAGCTGCTGGTAGAGAAAGTAGTTCCTATTTAAGATCTGAAATATTTTATAGAATTGCCTGTATTTATAATAATTACGGTGATGTAAAAAATGCCATAAGATCTCTTGATTATGCATTAACCACTTATCCGGATAATGCAAGAGCGAATCTGTTAAAAACAAAATTAAAATAAAAAAAAATCCACAGATTTTGAATTAAACTTCAAGTCTGTGGATTTTTTTATAAATTATTTATTTCTATTCAATAACTGCAATAATATCAGCCATTTTAAGAATAAGATAATCTTCTCCATCCATTTTTATAGGTGTTCCAGAGTATTTGTCATACATAATTCTGTCACCTTTTTTTACTGTAATTTTAACTTCATCAGTTCCAGGTCCTATTTCAACAACGCTTGCTGTCTGTGTTTTTTCCTGTGCAGCTTCTGGAATAAAAAGACCGCTGGAAGTTTTTGTTTCTGCTTTGTCGTTTTTAACAAGAACTCTGTCTGCTAATGGTTTAATTTTCATATTTATACCTCTTTAATTGTATCTATAATTTTTGCAGAATAATCTGCAGTGGTTTATGTTTATATTAAAATATAATTATATAATCATGCTAGTGTCTACAAAATTCATAAAAAATTAACAGACAGCAGGATTTTTCTTTTCGTACATTTTTCTGTAAACAATCTGATAGATAATTAATACTGCAATAAGAATTAAACCTGCAATATCAGATTTTGTTTCAGGAATAATACATAAAACACCGGCAAGAAGGAATAAAAGTCGTTCAATTGAACTTATTGTTATTCTGATTGCTTTGCCACCTTTGTTTCCTAATAATCCAGTATGTTTAAATCCGTATCCTTCAAGACAAACGCTAACACCAAACATTCCGATTAAAGCTGTAACACAAACCATTGTAATAGAAAGCCAGTCTGCATTTATCATAAGCATTGCCGGGTTATAAACGAACATATAAGGAACGATAAATGCTCCAATAGCAAGTTTTGTTGCATTTACAGCAGTTTTCATTGGTTTTGCTTTTGCAATAGCGGCACCTGCAATTGCTGCTAAAGCAACTGGAGGAGTTACGTCTGCAATAATACCAAAATAGAATGCAAACATGTGAGCAGGAAGTTTAAGAATATTCTCTACATCTGCTGTTCCGCCGTATAAACACTGCAAAATTGCTCCTGCTGTAATAGTTGATGTAATAAGATAGTTTGCAGTTGTTGGAGCACCCATTCCTAAAATAATAGAAGCAATCATTGTAAATAAGAGGGTAAGGAAAAGACTTCCACCTGCTAAAGTTACAAGTCCTGCACCAAGTTTAAGACCAATACCTGTAAGTGTAACAATACCAATAATAATTCCTGCCATAGCACATGCAATTGCTACTGAAATAATGTTACGTGCTGCATTACAGATTACTTCTACCATATCAAGAAGGAATTTCCATAAAACTTCTTTTGCAAAAAGCTTAAATTTATTCTGATCCTTATTTTGAATTGCAATCATAATAAATCTTACGATTGTTGTTATAAGAAGAATAATTACACATCCTAAAATACCAAGAAGTGCAGCAAAGTTTGCAGTTTTACCTAAACAAAGGAAAACAATAATACCAATAAGAGGAATCATCATATAACCTTTTTTAAGGAAAAGAGGCCAGAATTTAGGAAGCTGATCTTTTGGCAAACCTTTTAATCCAAGTTTTTTAGCTTCAAGATGAACTGTAATAAAAATACCTGCAAAATATAAAATTGCTGGAATAATTGCTGCTTTTACAATTGATACGTAAGGAACACCAATACTTTCTGCCATAAGGAATGCTGCGGCACCCATAATCGGAGGCATTAACTGTCCACCGGTTGAAGCAGAAGCTTCTACAGCGCCAGCAAATTCTGATTTATATCCCAGTTTTTTCATCATAGGAATTGTAAATGATCCGGAACCAACTGTATTTGAAACAGATGAACCAGAAACTGTTCCTAACAAAGCTGAAGAAAGAACCGCTACTTTTGCAGGACCACCAGAAGCACCACCTGCGATTGCGTTACATGCATCAATAAAGAATTGGCCGATTCCTGTTTTTTCCAGAAGTGCACCAAATAAAATAAAAAGGAAAATAAATGAAGAACATGCTCCTAAAGGAGTTCCCATAATTCCTTCAGTTGTATAGAAAAGATGGCTTACAACGCGCTGGTATGAATATCCTCTGTGATTTAAGAATCCTGGAATAAATTTTCCAACAAACGCGTATACAATAAAAATACCTGCAATAATCATAATTGGAAGTCCGACAATTCGTCTGCAACTTTCAAAAAGAATTAAGATTGCAACAATACCAACTGCAATGTCAAATCCTGTATATTTTCCTGCCTTATTTGCAAGAGGAATTAATTTTGTATTGAAAGTATTATTTAATAAATTCAGGAAATTTTCTGAATAACCGCCAACAATATAAAACCAGCAGGCAGCACCAATAAGACCTAACAGAATGTCGTACCATGGTAAGGTATTTTTTGGAAGTTTTTTTGATGCTGGAAATAATAAGAATGCCAGAAGTTGAACAAAAGCTAAGTGAGTTGCACGGAGAATCTGTCCTGGAACTGTTCCCGATAATGTTGCATAAAGCTGAAATAATACAAAAATAATTGAAATTACAATTGTAATATATCTTCTCCAGCATTTATGGGTTCTAAATGATTGCTCTTTATCTAAGTCTTGCATCATTTTTTTCATTTCTTCTTCATTTGTAGTGGGAAGAATGTTTTCGATTGCACCGCTAGAAGCCTGAAATTCTTCATCTTCTGGTCTTGTGTCTTTATCCATGAGGATCCTCCTGTATTCTGGTAATTTTATTTTTACCGGTTAGATTTTGTGTAATAAATATTCAATCAGAGTAACTCTTTTTGTTTGCAAAATAATACTGGTCTGTGGTGCAAATAAATCTGTAAATAGAATTTCATCATAAATTATTCCAGGTTTATCATAGCCGGGGTAATTAATTGCATAACCGTGATTTGCTATTAATCCAACTGCCATAGAAAGCTTTGGAACAACTCTGTTTATATCATTAATCAGATATCCATTGTCTAAAACCTGAAAGACTGCACCAGGTGTTTCTTCTGGTTCTGGAATACCGGCCCCGTAAGAAACAAAAAAAGTTGAGTTTAAACATAAATTTCCTGTTCTTTTATCACAGGTATAATAATCATGTACTCGACCTTTATTTACTGAATGGGTGTAGGAAATAATAAATCCGTCATCAAACCCTTGTAAAGAATAATATCTTTCAGATGAATCTTTTGAGTTACTTATACAAAGTACATTTGTAAAAGTCATTGTAAATAGTAAAAGTAAAAAAATAATTGAAATAATAAAAATTACAAGTATGTTTTTTTTCTTCATAGGTTCTTCACTTTTAAACTGACAAAATGGCAACCGGAATTAATCAGTTGCCATTATAAAACTCTCTCTTAAAAACCGTATTTGTTTAGTTCATTAAACCCTGTTCTTTGAAATATTTAACAGCACCTGGGTGGAATGGAACAGAAACCCCAGTTACTGCAGCAGCAGCTGAAACTTCTTTACCTTTCGCATGTGCATTTCCTAATTCATTAAGGTTTTCAAATAAAGTTTTTGTCATGTCGTAAACTGTAGCTTCATCTAAAGATGCATTTACAGCTAAAGTAGCTTTAATTGAAAGAGCTGGACAGTCTTCGTCAGTTCCTTTGTATGTTCCGCCAGGAATTGTTGTCTGTGTATAGTAACCGTATTTTGCCATTACAGCTTCAGCTTCTGGACCTGATACAGGAATAAGTGAAAGACCTGCTGTAAATGCTAATTCCTGAAGAGCAGCATTTGGAACACCTGCTGTAATAAAACATCCGTCCAAAGTTCCGTTCTGAATAGCTTCAGCTGATTCTTTGAAAGAAAGATTGTTCTTTTTGATATCATCAAATGTAAGTCCGTAACCTTCCATAATCTGTTTTGCATTGAATTCTACACCAGAACCTGCATCACCAACAGAGATACGTTTTCCTTTGAAATCTGCTACAGATGTAATTCCACTGTCTTTTGAAACTGCAATCTGAATTACTTCTGGATAAAGTGTACCAATAGTTGCAAGGTTTTCTAATTTTTCACCAGCAAATAAGTCTGTTCCGTTATATGCATAATCCATAACATCGTTCTGAACGATAGCATATTCTGCATCACCTTTATTAATAAGACGAAGGTTTTCTGCAGATGCACCTGTTGCCTGTGCTGTTACATTCATATTTTCCATTTTTGTATTCCAGATGTTGGCAATAGCACCACCAAATGGATAATAAGTACCACTTGTACCACCAGTAGCAAGAATGTAATTGTGATTTGTAGTTGCGTTACAACCGCTAAAAACTAAAGCTGCACCTAAAATTAAAGCACCAAAACTTAAAACTTTTTTCATAGTTTCTCCTCTTTTCATTATAATTTATATAGAAAATATTTTACTAAAAGTATGGGTATTTATCAATTATTCATTTTTGTTTTTTCTCCATATTTAAATACTTCTCAATGTAATGAAAATTTATTATAATGTTCATCGCTATTATAGTATTTTAGGAGTGTCAAAATGGCAGAAGAAAAATATGATTTTACTATTGAAAGTTTAGGACCTTGTACAATTCAGTCTCCAATTAAACTTTCTACAAAACACGGTGATTACACTGCAACTTATGTTCGTGATGATTCATTCGTAATTAATGATATTAATGTTTTTGATGTATCAAAACCTGTAGTTCTTGATTCATCTAATTTAATGCAGAAAGCTGGTCCTCGTGAAAAAATCTATTTTGATCCTGCACATGCAAAGGCTGGTATTTGTACTTGTGGTGGTCTTTGTCCTGGTTTGAATGATGTAATCCGTGCTGTTGTTCGCTGTTTGAATACTCGCTATGGAGTAAAAACAATTAAAGGTTATCAGTATGGATTCCATGGATTCTTTGCAGAAGAAGGATATGCTCCAATTGAATTAGACCGTTATTTAATTGACGAAATTCATAAGATTGGTGGAACTTATTTAGGAACAAGCCGTGGTGGTGGACAGCGTGTTGAAGAAATTGTTGACTGTCTTGAAAGAGATGGAATCAATATGCTTTTCATTATTGGTGGTGATGGAACTCAGCGTGGTTCTTATGATATTGCATGTGAAGTTGAAAAACGTGGTATTAAATGTGCTGTAGTAGGTGTTCCTAAAACTGTAGATAATGACCTTATGTTTATTGACCGTTCATTCGGATTTGAAACAGCTGTTCAGAGAGCTAAAGAAACTGTTGCTGCAGTTCACATGGAAGCTGCTTCTCAGATTAATGGTATTGGTCTTGTAAAATTAATGGGACGTGAAGCTGGATTTATTGCTGCCGCTGCTGCTCTTTCCAGTCACGAAACAAACTTCTGTTTAATTCCTGAAGTTCCTTTTGAAATGGAAGGTGAAAACGGATTCTTAGCATGTCTTGAAAGACGTTTACAGAAACGTGGTCATGCAGTAATTGTAGTATCAGAAGGCGCAGGACAGGATTTACTTGCTTCAACAGGTGCTACAGATGCTTCTGGAAATAAAAAACTTGCTGATATTGGTGTTTACCTTAAATCAGAAATTGAAAAATATTTCAAATCAAAGAAAATGGAAATCAATCTTAAATATATTGATCCTTCTTATCAGATTCGTGCTTCTGTAACAACAGCATTTGACTCAATTTATTGTGAACGTCTTGGAAACAACGCTGTTCATGCTGCAATGGCTGGTAAAACAAAGTGTGTAATTGGTCTTGTTCATGATAAATTTGTTCATATTCCAATTAAAGCTGTAACTGCTCACAGAAATGCTGTTGATCCTGAAGGTTCAATGTGGCGAGATACACTTGATGCAACTGGTCAGGCAATCTTTATGGTAAATGATTTGGATAATGCTCATGCTAAAATGGCTGCAGCTGTTGCCGGTGCAAAATCAAAACCAAGTGAACAGAAAAAATCTAAATAATTTTTATTTTTTAGAATAAATACAAAGGTGTCTTAAATTAAGGCACCTTTTTTTATTGTTATAATATAGACAAAAATAACAAGAGTCTGTAGTATTAGTTCGATTTGGAGGAAATATGAAAAAATATTTATTGAGTTTAGTATTCTTATTTGGAATTGTTGCAGCTTGTTTTGCTCAGGAAAATGAAATCAAATACTATAAGGATGCAAAAAAGGGTTACGAAGGTTATGCCATGACAATGTATTTAGGTTCAATGGCAAACTTTGGATTTGGTCCAGAAGTAGATCCTGCTGATATTATGCGAGAATTGACAAATGAATTTAATAAATCGTTTGAAGAAGTTTATCCATTATCAGATTATCAGTACTGGCTTGTTGATGAAGCAATGAGTACATATCCTGTTAATCCAGGAGATTTCTACCTGACTTTCATAGCAGAATCAGAAGATGCTGAAGAAGGTTTACTTGTTATTATTTGTTCAACATATGATGGAGATTGTTATTCATCGTATATTGTTTCAGAATCTGATTTATACAAACTTGATGATTTGTTCTAATTGTAACTTAATGAATTAATATTTTATGAAAAACTGTCTGTATTAAAACAGGCAGTTTTTTTTGTTTAAATTTTAATAAAAGCGAAATCTCTTATTTTTAATCAATTCTGTTTGTGGTAAAATAGGGGACAGAGGAAAAAAAATGAAAATTTGCGAAAAACTTACTTTTGTTTGTGATAAAAATGAACTTTCTGGTGTAAAGAAAATCAGTAAAAGAGTTGGTCAGGATGTTCAACTGGTATTTGGTTTTGAACCTGATTTTAAGGAAGAAGAAGTTTCTGGTCCTTCAGTTG
>X394_Przewalski_horse__coassemble_131_pt1 | contig 10399 bp, 2 predicted proteins | sample X394_Przewalski_horse__metabat2_high_PE_006 | metagenome-assembled genome bin X394_Przewalski_horse
TATTTTTAATATGAAAACAGGTTTATAATTCAAAGTTAACGTGTTTAAAACTACTGATTCTACCGATAATTAGTTTGGTATTTTCACTTTGATTTAAAAAAGAAGAGGTGTTTATGAGAAAAAGTATTTTGTTATCTGCTGGTGTATTATTGCTTTGTTTTTTAGGCTTATTTACATCTTGTGAAATTGGTATGGGAAATTCCCTTGACCTTGAAGCTCCTGTAATTACTATTACTTCACCAGAAAAACTTTCATACCAGAAATTGGATTTTACAATGACTGGAACTTGTTATGATAATATTGAAGTTACTTCTGTTGTGATTGCTAATGCGGAACCAGAAACTTCTCCTTTGTATAAAGTTTATGCTTATGCAACAATTGACGGGGAAAACTGGACAGCAGATTTACATATTCCAAAAGAGGAAGAAGGTGATATAACTTTTAAATGTACTGCAACCGATAAATCAGGAAATTCTTCTTCAAGATCATTTAAACAGATTGAATTATTTATTGATGAAACATCTCCAGAAGGCCTTGCATGGTATATAGATAAAGGAAATCATAAACAGATTGCATTAATGGATTTAGAGGACATAAAAGCCTTAAATTTTAACAATTCTGTAAACAAAGATATTCCTCAGAATGATGATTTTACAGTTTATGCAAAAATGTACGATGCTATGAGCATTGAACATATTAAATTGTTCTTAAGTGATGAAGATGGAAATGTTATTCCTTCATTAACAAAAGAAGTTACTGAATTAACTTATGCAAATACATCTCAGTCAATTTATAATCCTTCATTCTCTTTTAAAAAATCTGATTTTTCTGCTTATTCAACTGGAAAACATTATTTTAAACTTTCTTACTGGTCAAAGGATAAAAGTGGTAATGAAAGTGTTAGGGATTTGTTATGGATGTTGTGGTATCCGGAAAGTGATTTACCAGGTATAGAAATTGGTACAGATAATGATGTATATGACAACAATTCTCTTAGAATAACAGTAAACAATTCTATTTCTACAAACTTTTTTGATGATGATGCATTAAAGGAAGTTAAATGGGCTATAAGAAAACCTTCCAATGTAAATTATACTGCTGAACAGTTAATTAAAAACAGTTCCACAAGAGATGCAGCATTCTCAAGTGTTAAACAAGATTATGAACTGGTTGGTTCAAAAATATTTGATATTTCCGGCAGTTCTGGTTATACAACTGATTATCTTGTTCCTGGTAATGATGTTCAGGCACCTTCAATTCCAATGGAATTAAAATTTATAGTTTGTGCTTTGGATTCAAAAAATAACTGGAATGCAAAAATCATTGATCTTATTGTTGATGATAATGCAAAACCTTTACTTTTTATTGATACTCCAATTGAAAATACAATTCCAAAAATTAAAGATGGTGAAAAATCAATTTTCCAGATTTCTGGATACAGTCTTGATTCAAAAGGTTCAAAAAATATAAAGATTGTATTTATTCCTAATTCTTCTACATATAATACTGCTGCTAAGAAAGAAGCTTTAGCAAAAGAAATTCTTAAGAAAGATTCAAAAGATTCAGGTCACGACATTCTTGAAAACGGCGCAATTATCTGGAGACAGGTGCTGCCTAAAGCTGGTCAGGCTGGATATAACGATCAGACAGCAGATGGTTGGGTAGAACAGAAGTTTTCTTTTGATTTTGATATGATTAATGACAGCGACATTGGTTTTAATGGTGCTGCCGGTCGTGATGATAAATTCTTTGAATTAATGCTGGTTGATACTGACAATAATCAGGTATTCAGACAGTTTAAAACTGTTGGAGATACAACTGTTCCTTCAATAGAATATCTCTATCCTGAAAAAAATATGTCAATTGTAGACTATTCAACTCAGGATTTGATTATCAGATATAAAGGTTCAAAAGATACTGGTCTTGGTATGATTGAACCAAAATACAAATTAACTTTTGAAGGAAAAGAATACACAATTGCAAATGGTGGACTTAAAGCTTATACAAAACCAAATGCAGATCCTTCAAAAATTGTACCTAATGATTCTGTAGAATTTATAATTCCTAAAGCTCAGGTTAAAGAAATTGCTGAAACTAAAAATAATACACAGCCAACTTTCTATTTGACCTCATTTGACCTTTTGGAAAATGAAGTTACAGAACCTCTTACTTTGATTTTAAGTCCTTTGCCTCACATTACAGGTATTAGTTCCGATAAACCAGAATCAACTTATAAAAAAGGCGATTCAATTACTCTTCAGGTAAATTTCTCTGGAAATGTAAGAGTTTCTGGTACTCCTAAACTTAAACTTTTCCTTACAAAAGATGACAGAACTAATAATAGAAATGTTAAATATGCAAGCTATATTCGTGGATCTGAAACTAACTCATTAACTTTTGAATACATTGTAGAAGATGGAGATGTTTCAGCAAATGGTCTGGAATGTTTGTATGAAGATCCTATTTTCTTAAATAATGGTTCAATTACAACAGCTGAACTTGGTGAAGGAAATGCTCACATCAATGTTATTGAAACTGGTAAGAACTTACAGGATTCAAAGAAACTTAAAGTTGATGGAGAAGCTCCTGTAATTAATTCAATTGTATTTAAAGCAAATGTAACTGCTAATTCAGATACAAATTACTATGTTTCTAATTCAAAAACTATTACTGCAACATTAACTGCCAGTGAACCAATTTTAATTTCTGGAACACCAACTCTTAATGTAAAATCTGGAACAAATACTATTGCATTTAATTTCCAGAGTATCAGTGATAAAACAATTACATTCGTTCATAAAGTATCATCTTTATCTTCAGAAGGAAGAATCAGTTATAATCCAAGTAAATATTTCTCTACAACTGATCTTAATATGATGATAGATGAAGCCGGCAATAAACTTAAATTAAAGACTGGTTCTGATATTAATGCAAATGTTGTAATAGATAAAACAAATCCAACAAGAGCTCCTGCAATCAGTGTTGCAGCAGGATCTTATAACAAGGCTCAGGATTTAACTCTTACAGGCTTTGAAGAAGGTGCTACAGTTGAATATTCAATTGATGGTGGAGTTTCATGGACTAAATATACAGATACTGTAAAAATTCAGGTTGGAACACATAACATTACAACCAGACAATATGATAAAGCAGGTAATGTTTCTCCAACTCTTACACCTGTAAAAATTGTAATTAATGATACATTCCCATTACCAAGCGGATTTACAATTAAAAAGCCTGATGGAAAATATAAAAAAGGCGAAGTTGTAACAATGTTCATGGATTTTGAAGAAACTGTTTTTGCTCCAAATGCTGGTGATGTAAAAATCACAATGACTCCATATGGAAAAATAACTCCTGCAAAAGTTTTAAGCAGTAAGCCTGTTGCCACTTCAGGTTCAACAAAGATTGAATTTGAGTATACAGTTACTGAAACTGATAACTTTAATGGAGTTCAGATTTCTAATCCTGTTTATACAGCAAGCTTTGTAGATGAATACGGAAATAATCCAACTTCTGCTAAAACTACTGCCGCTTTAAATACATTGTTTGCAGATACAAATGGTGGTGCAAGACAGAATCTTACTCTTGATGGTAAAGCTCCATCTGTAGTTTCATATTCACCAGTAAATAATGGAATCAACACATCTGAAAATGATGCATTTACAATTACAGTAACTTTTGATGAACCTGTTTATTCAGAATCTGGCTCTGTTATTTTACAGAGAAAAGGAAACTGGGCTATTCCTGCAGTTCTTACTGGTGCTCAGTTCCATGAAGTTTATGATAATGCAGTATTAACAACAGCACAAAAAGAAACTCTCATGGCAACAGAAAACGGCAATGGTTCTGGAAACGAACGATTAGATTCAAGAACAGGTATTGCTGTAGGACCTTATAGATGTATTACTCACGGATTAAAAATTTCTGGAACAGAAATTGTACCAGATGAAGAAATTAAATATGTTCTTGCTTTTGATTTAGGTTTATACGAAGGTTCTACAAAACTTGATAAATATGCAGCTGATGGTGGAAAAACAATAAGTGTTGCAGATATCAGAAGTGCATTTGAAGCAACTGGATATCATCAGCATAAAGTAGACATTAGATCAAAAAAGATTTCTATTGTTGATAATGTAATGACAATTGAAATGCCAGAAGTTATTGAAGATGGTATTGAATGGGAACTTATTATTCCAGAAGGTGCTTTACGAGATGCTACAGGAAATAGTTTTGGTGGTATTAAATCTGGAGATTACACTGTTTGGAGTAATAATGTTTCAACACCAGTTGTTCGTGTAGACAGATATTCTCATGGTTACGGAGCTGCTTTACCAGATAGTACAGGGGCTATAAAGTCTGAAATTACTGGTTATGCGCTTCCAGAATGGGCAGGTAACTTAAAAGGAACAGGTTCTTTATCAACACGTAACACAGGAGTAACAATTGCTCCAACAGGATATGCCCGGGTAAGAATTGATTCTCAAACACCAGGTGCAGATATTTACTATAAAGTAGTAAATAAATCTTCGGTAGCAGTAAGTGCAAACTCTGGCGCAACAAGATATAGATTTAAAGATAATACTGATAGTGTTCCAACTACAACTGTTTCAACAAATTCTAGTGTTAAATTTACAGATAATAATACAAATCTTGATTTTACAATTACAAGAATTGGAAATGCTACTCCAGCTGATTTAAAATTAGAATCAGGAGGAACTAAATATTCTGCAATATTTGCTGTTGGTGATGGAAAAAGTGATACTGCAAGAAAAGATTATGTCACAGCCTATGCATCTAAATCAGGATTTAAGACTTCGGGAAATGGATATGAAGGCGTATTTAAAACTGTAATTTATGCTTATCCAAATGGTAATCAGAAGTTAAATTTTGAAGGAGGAACTGCAAAGGGTGGTGAATCAAAAGTAAACGGTTTCCCATTAAAAGATGCTCCTTCTGATTATAGATTCTCAAAGAATGGTTATAAAAATTCAGATGATTCTTATATCTGGGTTTCTTATGAAATAATTACTTCAAATAACGCGTTCCTGCTTCACAGGTCAAATTATTCAACAAACTATCCATATTTCTCTTATGGACAGATGACTTATACCAATAAGTTTAAGTGCTGGGATTAATAAAAGGAGGGTTATATTATGAAAAGAATTACAAAGATTTTTACTTTAGGTTTATTAGGTTTTTCTTTAATTTCTTGTGAAGTTGGTTTAGGCTCTGCAGTTGATACTCGTGCTCCTGTTATTAATGTAACCAGCCCAGAAATGAATGGTAATGTTAATGGAACAATGTATATTGCAGGTGTTGCAACAGATAATCAGGAATTGAACGAAGTAACCATTGATATTGAAGAAAATAAAGCAAATGGTTTTATAAAAAGTTATAAAATAGTAGATAAGGAATGGTTCGAAAAAGTAAATGATGAATGGATTCCATTTGCTGGTACAGAAGTTATAGGTGATAAAAAATCTATTACCTGGGACATAAGTGTAGATTTAAGCGGTGCAACTTCTGGTTCAGAATATACAATTACAACTTTAGTTACTGATATGTTCAATAACGACAGTCGCAATTCAAAAGATATTCGAACTGTACTTGTAGATTATGAAATTCCACATGTAAATGTAACTAGTCCTGCATTAACAAATTATGCAACTACTCAAGCTCAATCTGCAAATTATAAATTAAATGATAATACAATATTAAATCAGCTTTTAAATGGTACATTTACAATTTCTGGTACACAGATAGAAGATACAAAATGTGATCATCTTTTCGTATATCTTGATACAAATACAACAACCGATTTGTCTATGTATGAAAATGTAGACGGTACTATGAATTTTAATTCAAGAGCTATTAATACAACCTATCTTGCGTATAAAAAAATTACTGATAAAAATCAGCGCAACTGGGAAACAACTTTTGATATAAATGATTTTCCAATTCAGTATCAGGAAGGAAAACATTTAGTTCGTGTTGTAACAGAATCTCATGACTCGGCAAATAATATAGAATATAAATGTCAGGGTTGGTTTACTTTATGGAATGATGCAGATAGACCTTGGATTGTAGCTGATTTTGGTGGCTCATCAAAAGAAACAATTCAAACTGTATATCCAAGTTGTCAGCTTCAGGGACAGGCTTATGATGATGACGGTTTAAAAGCTATTGAAGTTGAAGTATTTAAAGATATTGATGGAATCTGGACTAAACTTGAAGATAATAGTTTTACAATTGATTTGTCTTTAAGAGACTATCCAACTTATTATGCATGGTCAGTTGCTTCTTTGTCAGATAACTGTTCTTTCTATGTTAAAGCTACATGTACAGATATTAACGGAATTGAAAGTAATTCAGTAACAAGATATATGTCTGTTCTTGATACAAACCCTCCAACTTTAACAGTAAATCAGTCTGAAAGCGGTGATTCTATTCCAGTAACAGGAACTGGTGATTTTACAATTTCTGGTTCTGTTTCTGATGATGGTGAAATTGCTGAATTAAAAATTGTTAGAATTGCTGACGGAAAAGAAGCTACCGAAATCAAATATTTTGATAAAAGTTATAATCAGTGGTCATATGCAACTGAAGCCGGTTATGTTGATATTAATGGAAATAAAATCTGGTCTATTCCAATGACAGAAGAAGTAGTAATTAATAAACTTCATAAACGGGATTTTACAAAAACCTTTAATATTTATACAGATTTTGGTATTAATGGAACTTCTCAAAAACTTTGTACTCAGAAATTTATTGTAATGGCAAAAGATAAAGGTGATTCTGCTACAATTGAATTAGTTGCATATGGTGGAGATACTGAAAAACCATCTGTAACAATCGATACAATTTCTATAAATGGTGGACAGGAAAGAGTTCTTGATGGAACAATTATTCTTGAACCATTTAAAACTGGCGATTATGTAGAATTACGCGGAACCTGGAAAGATAATACTGATGTTCTTAAAGCTTCTAACATAAGTCTGGAATGGGACAAAGTAAGTAATATTGGAATTACTGTAACATACGATGATGCAACAAAAACTTCTGGTAAATGGAAATCAGGAAAAATTACACCACCAAGTGCTACAACTGCAGTTATTTATGCCACAATTAAAGACTGGGGTGATAATGTTGGAAAAACAAATGCCAGTTTCTATGTAAGTTCAAGTTTGCCACAGTTTGTTCGTATAAGTGCCGATACAACAGATGGATCATATAAAGCAGGTTCAGAAATCCTTCTTTACATGGAATTTAACAAAAAAGTTTCATTCAAAAATGGAACACCATCGTTAACATTAAATACAGGTAAAACTGCAACATATAAATCAGGAAATGGTACAAGTAAACATATTTTCTCATATACAGTTGCAGCAGGTGATACTGCAGAAAAATTAACTGTTACAGGTTTAAATAAAACTGGAATTACCTGGTACGATACAGAAGTAACAACATCTACAATTGCAAACTCAGCAATGATTTTACCAACAGGTAATAATACTCTGGAAGCAAACCGTTCTATTACAATTGATACAACTGCTCCAAAATTATCTGGAATTAGTGCAATTACTTCTGCCGGATATTACGGATTAAATTCTGAAATCTTTATTTCTGCAAAATTTAATGAAACTGTTAATTTTGAAAATCTTGATGATTTAAAACTTGTATTGAATTCAGGTGATAATGTAAAAACATCTTCTGTTTCAAAATCAGGTCCAGATACAGTTTTATTTAAATATAAAGTTGCTGAAGGTCATGAAGCTAATCCTTTAAAGGTTAGTGCAATTAATTATGGCAATTGTAAAGTTGTTGATATTGCAGGCAATGAATTAACAGATAAATCAATTTCTCCATTAACAACTTCAATTAATATTGATACAACAAAACCAAATACACCAATTATTTCAAATCTTATAAATAATTCTGTAATTTATGATAATGCTGGTGTTGAATTTACAATTGATTACAAAGAATCAACTGGTATTAAAAAGTACTCATTGGATGGTGGAAAGTCATGGGCTGATTATTCAGGAGCAATTAAACTTTTGAATAAAGGAACTTATGATGTAACTGCTTATCAGGAAGATTTAGCTGGAAATCAGTCAGATGAAGCAACCACAGTTAAGGTTACAGTTGATAGAGGTCAGATTATTACATCATTAACTGCCAACAAACCTGATGGTACTTATAAAACTGGTCAAAAACTTTCTATAATAGTTACATATAGAAAAGAAGTTTTAGTTTCAGATGAATCATATCTTGTATTAAACACAACTCCAGCTAGAAATGCAAAATATCTGTCTGGTTCTGGTACAAAAAAGATTTATTTCGAATATGAAATTCAGGATGGGGATTCTTGTTCAGTAGAAGCTCTTACTCCAAAATCTTTCTCTGGAACAATTACAGATTTAGCAGGAAATAATATTTCGGCTTATACAACAATTGCATCTGTAACAACTCCAAATAGATTTGTTGATAATAAAGAAATTTATGTTATTACAAAACGACCTGAAATTACTGCAGTAGATTTTGCCGGAACTGAAGCAAATAGAACATTAAAAATTACTTTCAGTTCAAGAATTAATAAAAATGATGGAAATATTGTAATTACTCAAAGTAAAACTGGATATAAAGCTCCTGCAGTTCTTTCTTCAGCACAATATGGAGATTTACCTAAAGCAGTTCAGGCATACTATTCAGAAGGAACAAATGGTTCTGATTCTTCTGGAAAATCAGATGTATTGAAAAAGTATATTCTTAATTTTAATACAGATACTGATAATGCAACATTAACTCAGTTATTTATTAATGCAGGAATACTTACAACAAGCATACCGGTTTATTCAAATGCTGTTTCAATTGCAGGAAATGTAATGACAATCGATTTATCAAATACATATAAACTTCCTGTAAAAGGTGCATCATATACAATTTCTATTCCTGAAAATTTAATTAATGATGATATTACTCAGACAAATATTGCTTCATCATATACAAAAACATTACCAGGTGTAGAAAAACCACTTATTCGTATTAATAAAAAGAATGAAACAATAAGCGGAACAACTGTAACTCAACCATTAACTGCCGATGTAAAGATGGATTGTCAGACACCAGGAGCTAAAATTTACTATGTTGATGGTTCATCACAGTATTCTCAGAGACAATTAACTAGAGCTTCTGATTATACAAATGGTTATGCAAATAAAGGAATGCCAGGAACACCTGCTGCACCAACAACAAGATCTTCTCTATATTCAAAATCATTTACAATTGGTTCTAATGATACTTCAAAATATAATGTTGGATATAAGGTATTCTTGAGAGCAAGAGCTACAGTAGATGATACTAACTGGTCTGAAGATAGTTATGAAACTGCTTATAGAACTGTAATTGTATTTAATCAGGCACCTGGAACATATAATTATATGTGGATTCGTGGTGGTGATAAAACAAACGGTGGTGTTTCTGTTCCAAACTTCCCATTCAGCTGGAATTCCAGTGAATACGATAAAGTTCGTGCAATGACAAAATATAGTGGAAATATTTGGTATTGGGTAAGCTGGAATTTAAATACTAATTCATATATCGGATTCCTTTCTGGAGATATGCCTAATGATGCCGCAACAAACGGTCCTAAAAACTGGATTTGGGCAAGTTGTGCATGGGTTGGATTAAAAGAAAATTATCCGATTTATCCAGGAGAAAGTTTCTATTTTGTTAACGTTTCTGGAATGTCTGGTGGTGATCTTGGATTCCAGGGAAAACATACAGAATCACGATAATAATTATTAAAATCTGAACGTCGGAGACAAAAATCCGGCGTTTTTTATTTTAAGCTTAATTTCAATTCATTTTCTTCTAATTGACTGTAACTCATTTTCCAAGTAGAATAATAAAACTACTTAAACTCGAAAAAAATTTTATTTATATGGAGTAAAATCAATGGCTACAAAGTATGTTTACTTTTTCGGTAACGGAGACGCTGAAGGTGATGAATCAATGCGTCCTATCCTTGGTGGTAAAGGTGCTAACCTTGCTCAGGTGGCAAAGGCTCCTTTAAGTCTTCCAGTTCCACCTGGATTCACAATCTCAATTGATGTTTGTCAGGAATACTACAAATTAGGTAGAAAATATCCTGCTGATCTTAACGCTCAGGTAGATGAATATCTTAACAAACTCGAAACTGTATTCGGTAAAAAACTCGGTGATGAATCTGATCCTCTCTTAGTATCAGTTCGTTCTGGTGCTGCTGAATCAATGCCTGGTATGATGGATACAATCCTCAACCTCGGTCTTAACGATAAATCAGTTATCGGTCTTGCTAACAAGACAAACAATCCACGTTTCGCATGGGATGCTTACCGCCGCTTTATCCAGATGT
>X394_Przewalski_horse__coassemble_132_pt1 | contig 10340 bp, 7 predicted proteins | sample X394_Przewalski_horse__metabat2_high_PE_006 | metagenome-assembled genome bin X394_Przewalski_horse
TTCCTGGGTAAGCTGTAGTCATAATCAAAGAAATCCTTTCATTACATTTCATGATTATCAAAAATCTCTTGAAAAATACTACCAGCGAGGTTAATATTAATTGTCCTGCTTCGGAAAGTTGTAATGACTTGAAATGCTACAGATAACAATGGGGACATGTATTAGTAGCTAGTATTCAGGAGGTGGTGCCTATGATTAATTTCTTTGGAGATTATTTTACGGTATTAAGTTTTAGTTTTTTTTAATTCAAAAATTGATTGGAACTGTTCCTCCTCGATTACTCGAGGTTTTCAATTAATTTAAATAATATCCCTATTCAAATTTTTCTGATTTTTTTGCAAATTTTTGGATTTTGTGTTATAACACCACTATACATAGTGTTTTAATAGTGTAGTTTATAAGTTCTACACTAGATATAGCGTATTAGTAGACAGAATGTACATTATCCCTAGTTATCCTATTTTTTCTTTTCCTTTCCGTCATCACCATAAACCTTTTCAAAAATCGGAGTAAACACTTTTGAAAGCTTTGCAGCAGAATCCATAATTTTCGGCATCTGATAGGCAAACCAGTCTACGGTCATTTCATTTGTTGACCAATTTGGGGTTTCTCCACCATAATCTTCAAGTCCTGATTCATAAACATATGAGTGTATTAATTCGTGTCTGATAACTCTTTCTAAATCTACAAATGTTTTTCCAATTTTTGCAGGATATATAGTACAAAGATTCAATTGAATTATTCTGGTTCCATTACAAGAGCATCTTCCTTTCCAATCTTTATAGTCTGGATCTTGCAGTAGCATTACACGCCAGGGATTTCCTAAAATATATTCTATGTGATTCAATACGCTGTGATATTCTGATACATCTGGTAAAGTTGTCCATTCTATTTTTGATGAATCTAATTTATCTGTTTTCATCTTTAAGAAATCATTAATTTGTTTTTCTGAAATTACACCGTTCATACTTCTTCTAATACCTTTTGTGTGTCTATTTTTGGATTTCCTTTCTTATTCATATTTTCACCCTTCACTATTTGTGTTTTACGCTTTTCATCAAAATACTCTTTAATTTAAAAAAGACTTTGTTAGGAAAGAACATAAAGTTCTTTCCTAACACCTTAAATTTTAATCGTCGTACCTATCTGCAATACTCCAATTATCATCATCGTCATCTTCTGGACCATATTCGTCCCAAAGATCTTCCATTGTTTCATCCTGTTCATCATCAGGATCCATAATTTCATACTCGATATTCATATCTATCTCCTTTTATTCAATACTGCACATATAACTATATGTTTTTGATAAACCATTTCTAATTTTCAAGAATTATGCTCTATTAATTTCTGACTTAATTCTTGCCTTTAAAGATTTAGTAATCAACATTCTATCAATTTTGTTGTACATTTCCTGTTTAGTAAGATGTTGCTTAATCATGATTTTTTTTGAAACACAAATCATAACTGCACTGTATCCATATTTACTAATAACAGACAAAATTCCACTCATCGTAATTAACGTAATTACTCCACCAACCATTCCTCCTGGGCCTAAAGCTGCAAGTGCTGCTGTAACAGCTGCTGCACCAGAAAGTCCAGTAGCACTCATTGCACCAATGAATACCAAAGCAGGTATTCCCATGCTTGCCAGTTTTTCACATACTTCGTCCATAATTACTCCTTGTTTCATTAAAAACATAATTATTGATTAAATCCTGAGCCATCAGAATTTCCATACTTTTATTTAGGCTTTATTCTTCTTAGATTCTTTTTTTAATGCTCTTTCAATCCAATACTGATGTTCCAATCTAATAATGTGGTGACATTGTTTTCCAAGACATCCTTTTGTTGATACTTGTTTAGGTGTCATAAATTTGTGATGTCTATAACAATAAGAGCATGTTCTTTTGTAATAAGTAGTTGTTCCACATAAAGTAGGAACAATATCAAAAGATTCGTGTTTTGTAATCTTTTTCTTAATAATTTCAAGAACTTCTTTTTCTTCTCTTACCATACTTTTCCTCCTCAAAATAATAGGCTGGTAAAAAACATAATCTCACTATCACATATACGATAGTATAAAAAGATGATAATTCTCTCTATCATATTTCTGATAGTTATCTCAACTTTATATTTCGTTTAAAAAGTTAATAATAAACCAACTATATTCATCCCATTAGGTGTTATATAGAAGATTTTTTATTATTTTTTCTTTTCTCTTTTATTAAGTAATTATGTCTGCCAAATTTTCATGAAATTCCATCTTTTTTTTAACAAAAAAACCCCTTTTACCTGTGTAATAATCAAGTAAAAAGGGGTTTTTGTTGTTTCATGTTAAGTAATTATCAATTACTTAATCCTAAAGAAAAACACTTTATTAGGGTTTCAGAATCTAATTTATATAATGTTTTAAGTAATATTGATTTATTCTTATTTGTTTTTGAACTTCTTCTCTCTTTATTTCTTTTCTGCCCTGGCGTAATACAAAAAGCTCTGTCAATAAGCAAAGGAATTAGTTCTTTAGTATCCAAATCTTTTTGTCTAATGTCTGTAATCATCTGATCAAAATCGGACCTAAGCAATAGAAACGATTCTCTTTCTTCCTCTCCATCACCAGAATCATCAATATTATTTTCAAGTAAACCCAAACTATATTTTGAAATAATAGCTTCTGTTGCTCTTTGTTTTTTTGATATATTATGCGAGCTCTTATCTTGATTTGGATTAAAATAAAATTTATCCATAGATAAACTAGAATACTTTGATCTATACTTCACATTAATTGGCTTCATATTACAGATAAAATTCATAGGACATGTAAGATTATCGTTTTGCATTTCCTTATCTTTCTTAGATTTATTATTTGCAAATCTTTTTTTTGCTCTATCATCTAAAGTTTTCCAGAATTCAGGGTACAAATATTCATCAATGTTCATCATATCTTCAATTTGCTTTATACACTTATCGGAATCAATATCAAATTGTCTTTTAGCTTTATCAATTGCAATTTGAGCAAGTACCGATAAAACGCAAACAAAATCTTCATATTTTGAAGCTTCCCTATTATAAGAATGAGCATACGTTAAACATAATTGAGCCTTATTGCTTGCATCTCCAATTTCCAATTTTGCATTTGAAAGTTTATTATCTACTTTTACGTATCTCAAAAGTAAAGCTTCTTCATTCGAAAGATTCTTTGCCTCTCTTTTATATTCATCATCTTTAATCGAAACAGAAGAAATATCATTTATTATCGTAGGATAGTTTTTGTAATATTCTTTGGCACATTCAACTATTTCCGGTTGATTTGTTGTAAAAATACTATCGGAATCCTGATCTGAACCATTATTTCTATGTTGGAAGTCAGTTCCTATCATGTTAATAGCTATTATTTGGCGACCAAATCTGGAAAAATATTTTTTAAACACCTCTGGCTGTGGAATATTATGGAGATATCCCAAATTATTTCGACTGTTAAACGGACTTCTGAATTCAGCTAAATATTCAGAATCAAATCGTTCAGTAAAACATTGAATAGCTCCATCTTCTAGTTTGAATGATGTATCAAGTTCTGATTTTTTTTCTATATCGTTACCTGCGGCAGCTAAAAGCATTGCATAAGGAGACCCAACAATAACTAAATTTTCTGCATTTTGAATTATTCTACCGCTTTTCAATTCTTGCAAATAAGAATTAATTAATCGATATTTTGTATCTCTATAAAACTCACTTCGTAAGAAATTTGGATTTGCTTTACATATCTCAACTAAAACATCATAGCAATTTGATTCATTTGCATTTCTTTTTAGATACTTTATAAACTCATTTTCATCCAGATTCTTACATCTTTTATTAGTATCAGAATCTGGAATAAAATCATCATCTGGTTGTTTTAGTTTATCTAAATAATCAAGAGAACAGCTCTCTATTTTCTCCAATTTTTCTGGATCATTAGTCAAAGCATTTACCATTTGGTAACTCATTCTTTGATAATTTCCCTGTTTACTTTCGTGAGCAGTTTTTACAATACCAAAAATGTTGCCATTCTCTGAAACTTTTTTACACCAATTTTTGTATGCTTTCTTTTGTTGTTCTTTTACTGCCTTTTCTAGTTGTTCTATTTTTTTTGCAGGTAGTTGTTCTTTTTTAGCCGCCTTTAACTGTTCTTTTTCTGCGATTCCACAAAACTTTAACCATTTCATTGCATTGTTTGTGGTAATCAGTTCAACATCCTTAACGTTATGCTCCTCTCCAAACATATCTTTAACTTTGGTTGTTTCATATTTATCACCAAAGGTATCCATAAAGAATTGTTTTATATCAGTACAAAAAGCAGCCATCTTGCAAAAATGTTCACGAAGAAGAATATAACCGTTCAATTCTTCTTCCGGTGAAAAGAAATATGATTTATCAAAAACCGAGGTATCTATTAACGCTTGACCGTCCCATAGTGTATTAATCAGCTTATCTTTTTTATCTTTGTCAGAACAATCTTCTTTTTTGATTAAATTATTTTTTTCTAATAAATCAATGACACTTACTGTATTTCTATCAAAAGGAATTTCTACATCCTTAATAATTAAAATGTTTTTTGGATTAATTTGAACTTTTCCAACTGTTGTACTGGCAACAAGCGACTGATATGCAGCAATTTCAACAATATGGGATTCTTCATCTTCAAAATCCAATCCCATTCGCAAGAACTTCTTTGCTTTGCCAAATAATTGATCTTCTTCTTTCTTTTCTGGTTCATATCTAAGAGCCATAATACTGCCGTTTTTAGCTTTTCCTGCACTTCTATATAGGACCTTATAATAAATTTCTTCATTGTCATATTTAATTAGAGTATTTTCTTTTCCTGTATAGAATATTTCTCTTAAACCTTCAGGCTTAATCGTCCTATCAGGAAAGTTAGATTTATTTTCTTCTGCAAATTTTAACAATTCATCATTAAATGAGATTATTTCATTCAATTTTTCTTTTGCTTCTTCTTTTTCTTCTTCAATATCAGCCAAGTATCTTTTTAAAGACTCTTCGTCAATTTCTTCATTTTTCGTATATTCAGAAATCAAATCATCTTGTTTTTTACAAAAGATTTCAAACTCATTGCTTTTTTCTTTCTTACGTTGTTGTATATTCTTTACTTCGTTTTCATAATCTTTACAACCATAATCAAATTTTAAACATATAATGTCACGAGTCCATTTTCCTCTTGGGTCTTCTATCCATTTATATGTTTTTGTATCTTCAACCCATTCTCTACGACAAGTAATCAATCCATTCTGTTTTAAGAAATCACTGAATAGGCTATTAGAAAATAAAGATGGTGTCTTATCATAATTTTTTCTTATGCCTTTATTAAAAGCATATATAGAGCCTGCTTCATAGCTGTAGATTTTTAAACCATATTTTAAATTAAAACATCCTAGAATTTCTTGTTCTGTAAGTATTTCTGAAAGTGCAATACCATTATTTTCTTTTTTTAGTTCTTCCAGGAATTTTTCGGAGCTCTTACATTTTCCTTTTCTAATTCCATTTTTCTGATAAAGCTCTATAAACTTCTGTCTTTCTCCTTCTTTCCGAACACTTAATTCAATTTCCTTCATATGTAAAAAATCCTTTTCTTCTACAGTACTCTACTCTAAAATCTATTTTGAACTTGCATAGCAATACAAAAATAATCTCTATAACATACGTGATAATTTTCCTGTTTTTAGTGGTTTTGTAAAATCAAAATCATTAATTACATTAGACACTATTGAATCTCCATTGAAAAAATCTATATCAAAAATACGATATTCTCCTTCCTCTCCATCTTTAACTTCACATCTGAATTTTTCTTTATTATACTTCGAAGGTTCATATAATTTGAAAAAAAATTGAAGTTCACCTTTATTTGTTTTTTCATTCTTTCTTCCCTTTATAATTAAATCTCCAAAACCTTCAAATCCACATCTTGCTAACTCGTGAAATCCAATCTTTGAAGCTGACTGAAAATAAAAGGTTGATTCAATCCGAATTTCATTTTTTTTTAATAATTCTGAATATGTATAAGTTGTCATTGTCATCTCCTGATATCTGTCTAGAATAAGATAACACAAAAGTAATGAAATTTCAAACTATCACACTTGTGATATTACAAAACCTATGATATACTTTGTACTTGGGGTAGATATATGAATGAAAAGAAAAAAAGAGAACAACACCAAACTGAACGAAAAAAAATAACAGACAAAGAGTGGTTAAACAAACTTACTGAAATTCATAAATTAATTAAGGATGGTACATATTCAGGGAACTATCCAAATATTGAAGATCTAATTGCGTGGCTTTCTAAAGATCATCCCGATAAACCAATTGGTGTAGCTACAGTCTATAGATATTTGGCTATGCTAAGATCCACTAGTGACGAAGGATTCCATGCTCCAATTGAATTTGACAAAGCAAAAAATGGATATTACTATACCAATCCAAAATATGAATTTGGAATTTCATCTACAACACCAGAAAAACTTTTTTCATTAATATCTACAAAACAGCTTCTTTCTACATTAAGCGATACCCCAATCTACAAAAAACTTTCGGACTTAACAAATTTTATTACTGAAAACCAGGATACCAGTCAGAAAAACCTTATGGGAAGAACACTTGTTATTCCAAAACCATATATAAAAAATAATGATTCTTGGGATTTATTGGTTTCTTCAATTTCAGAAAACAGGAAGATTAACCTTAAAATATACAATTCTAACAAAAAAATAGACGCTCTTTTCAGTCCTTATAGACTTATAGTCGATAGCAATAATTTTCTGTACTTGGAAGGGTTGGCCGAAATTGAATTAAATGAAAACGAAACAATAGTATTTTCTGATTTTTATAATGAAATAACACGAACCTCAGAAAAAGGAGAAGTCATTTCTGAAACTCTTTTTTTGAATTTTTCACAGATAGAAATATTAAATCTATCTGAAGAAGTATATGCATTGCCAGAAGATTATAAAAATAATTCAAAATTCTCACCTCTCCTAAGCAAAAAACAGAAAATGGATGCAGCGAGTTTAATGAAAAATATGAGTTTTGAATTTTCCTTTTCAACAGAAACAACTGAAAAAGAAAAATTAACAATTAAAGTAACAAATGATACACGAAAAGTATTTGAAAATTATTCTTTTTCCGATGACCAATCAATAGAATATAATTCCAAAGATGATTCCCTTATTGTTACATTAACTCCAAAATGTCTGGATGTTTGCAAATGGCTATTATCTTTTGGAGCTGACGTTCAACCTGTTTCTCCAGTTACAATTGTACATCAATGGAAACAGGAAATAAAGAAAATGTATAAGATTAGCAACCCTGATAATTAATAAGAAAGTTTATTTTTTTAATACAAGATATTTTTCATAAAGTCATCTATAAGCCCCTTGCTTTCAGGAGGAACTAAATCAATAGCGGATTCTCCTCTATAATTTAGTTCATGTGGATTTATTCCTAGTTGAGTTAAATATTTAAAAGCTGGAATATTGTTAAAATATGCAGCATTATGCAATGGTGTATTACCATAATCATTTTTTGCTTCAATGTCTTCAAAATCCAACTCTTCTATAAACAACCGTACCATTCTTTCATCTCTATTAGCTGCTGCAAGATGTAATACAGTTGAATTAACATTATTCACATCTGAAAGGCTTGCACCTGCAGTAATTAATTGTTTTATGTTATCAACATTATTTCCATATCTTGCAGCAAAATGTAAAGCTGTTTCGCCCCTCCAATTTTTTTTATTTATATTTTCATATAAATGATTTGATATAATATAATTTAAAACATTAGGATAATTATTTTCAGAAGCTAAAAATAAGATTGAATCACCATTATTTGTTAATTTTTTGTAATCACAGTTGTAATTTAATAATTGCTCTAAAATTTGAGTATTTTCATTATTTCTAACAACATAATGTAAGGCAGTAAATCCAGATTTATCTTTTTCATCAATATCATTGAACATTTTCTCTTGCAAGAAAAAAGTAACAATATCTGAACATTCTTTTTCACATGCAAGTAATAGCAAAGATTTTCCATCACTTGTTTTTTTAGTAAAATCTGCACCGTGTGAAATTAAATTTTTTACATACTCAAGATTCTTTGCATCTTTTATTGCTATACTGAGAGGAAAGTCTCCTTCTAAATTTGACTCATTTATATCACAACAATTTTTATCCAACAAATAATTTATTATATCAGTAGTTCCTTTTGAAATTGCAATTTGAAGAAGATTACTACCATCTCTAGAATGTATTGTTGTATCACATCCTGCCTTTTCCAATAAACGAAATCCTTCAAGGGTTTTATTGAAAAAAATTTGAAAAAATAAAGCATTCCACCCATCTTTATTTACTTCATTAATGTCTGAATACAATTTATTTTCAACATAAAATTTCATTACTTCTATATTTGGATTACTTACTGCACAATGAAGAGAAGTTACTTTTTCATTTGTTCTTGTGTCTGTTCGAGCACCTTCCAATAATAAATATTTTATAACCTCAACATTCGGATTATAACTCAGGGCAATCTGTATTGCTGTATAACCATCCGAAGAAGTTTCATCAATATTATCATACAAATGATTATCACAAATAAACTGGATAGCTGATAAATCTTTATTATATGAAGCTGCATGTAAACAAGATTCTCTAGTAATATCCTTCTTTTGCCAGTCTAAACCAGCTTTATATAATAAATTAAGTACCTTATCGTTGTTAAAACGTGATGCATAGAGAAATGCCGTATATCCTTCTTCATCTATTTCATTAATGTCTTCGTATAATTTTCTATGTAAAATAGAGCTTATAATTTTCTCTGTATTGAACCTTGCAGCAAGCATAAGTACAGACTGGCCTTCATTTGTACGCAATTTATAATCAGCACCACATCGTAATAACATATTTATTATAACTGGATTAGTATTTGCAATTGCTGCAAGATGGAGCACTGTTTCTCCGTCTTCATTACATTCATTAATATCTGTATATATATGATGTTTCAATACATAATTCAAAATATCATCATTATCATTAAATACAGCAGAATGCAAAACAGTATCCTTAGTATCTGTTACTTCAAAAAAATTAAAATTTCGTTTACGTAAATTTTTTATTACTTCTACATTACGATTGAGTTGTACAGCATGATGGACAAGAGATTGTCCATATCTATCTTTACTATCTTCAGTAAATGGATAATGGTCAAATATATAATCAACAACGCTTTCGTTTTCATTCGTTACCACTATTTGATATATACTTTCTCCATGTACGGAGATTACATTAATAGATGCATTATTTTCAATTAATTTTGAAATTATTTCTGGATTATTACTATAACTACACGCCCATTGCAATGGTGTATATTTCAATACATCGGTTGTTTGCGCATCAATATTTGAATATAAGTGATTTTCAAGCAAATATTCAATTACATATGACGATCTATTACAAGTTGCATAATGAAGAAGTGTGCCACCTTCTGTATCCACTAAATCTGTTCTACATCCGTTATCAATTAATTTCTGTGTTACTTCAATATTATCATTATTTCTGACCGCAAAAAATAATGCATTAGTTTTTGTTCCAGAAAGCTCATTTATATCTTCATATAATTTCTTATTAATTACATAATCAATAATATCAGCCTGCTCGTTACACGCTGCTAAATGAAGAACAGAATTATTTTCATTATTTCTTATTTTATATGAGGCATGTGCATTTATTAATAATTCTAAACAGGCTGGTTTTGTTGCGTAACGGGCAGCAGTAAGTAGTGGAGTCCAACCTTCTATATCTCTATCATCAATATCTTTGTATAAGTGTTCATTGAGAATATATTTAAGTATTTCTATTTCTGAATTACCAACAGAAAGATGGAGAACTGTTTGACCATAATCATTTTTTAGACAATAATCTGCGTTCTTTCCTATTAAGTATTTAAAGACTTTTAGACTTGGATTAAATCTTGCTGCTAAATGAATAGCTGACCATCCTTCATCATTAACTAGATCTATATCAATATAACTGTATTTAAAAAAGATATCCAATAGCTTGGTATCATCTGAATACGTAGCTAATTCTAATAAACATACAAAATGTTTTCCTGGATTCTTTATAACAATAGTTTCAAATTCTTTATCCCAATTATATAGGACTGCCATATGTATTTTTTTATCTTCGTCAATAAATTGCCTTGACAAATTTAAGGCAGTTATATTTTCATTACACGAAAACAGGAAGAATTTTAATGTTCCATTTTTTATAAAATATTCATTCTTATAATTACTT
>X394_Przewalski_horse__coassemble_136_pt1 | contig 10120 bp, 7 predicted proteins | sample X394_Przewalski_horse__metabat2_high_PE_006 | metagenome-assembled genome bin X394_Przewalski_horse
CTTCAGTTATATGGCCCCATTGCCAATGGAAAAATGGATTTAATTGAAATGCTCAAAAGTCTTAAAGCTATTGGAATTAATAGAGTTGAGCCTTGCATTAGTTTAGACGGAAAATCAAACAATCCTTCTTTCTGGACAATGGAAAAATGCCGCGAAATATTTCCGGTTTTAGAAAAAATTGGACTGGAAGTTATTTCTTGCCATGTTGCCAGCGAAAATTTAAATGAATCTATTCCAGAAATTTGCAGTCTGGTTCAGGATTTTGGTGTAAAGCAGATTGTTGTTGGAACTGGTGATTTAAACGAAACTGCAATTCAAGAAAGAGCTTTTTTGTATCGAAAAATTGCAAATATTCTTGCAAAATTAAATGCAGAACTTTTACTTCATAACGGAAAACCTGATATTGCTGTAAAAATTCAGGGACGAACTGCTTATGAATATATGATTGATATTTGTCTTGGAAAAGTTGGCATGCAGTTTGATACAGGCTGGTGTGCTCGTGGTGGTGAAGATCCATGGACATTTATTAAGAGAAACGAAAGCAGAATAAAATCCCTTCATTACAAAGATTTTGATATGTCTAAAGATTCTGATACAGATACCTGCATTGGGGATGGAACTTTAGATAACGAAATTTTTATGCAGTTTGGACGTCTTAAAGGAATTCCTCAGTTTATAGATGCAGATACTTATTGTGATGTATTGTCGGATGCTGCAAAATCTTACTGGTATTTAATGAACATTGGTCAGCAAAGAGCTCATACAGTTAGTTATCTTAATATTTTTGATACTCAAACTGGGACTGTTAAAGTGCTAAAAAAATTTGATGGAATTATTGAAGCTCCAAACTGGGTTCATAAAGATAATTATTTAGTTGTAAATAAAGACGGCGCAATTTATAAATTTGATTTTGAAACGAAAGAATTATCAAAAATTGAATCGGGAATTGCAAATTGTTGTAATAATGATCATGTAATTTCTTTTGATGAACAGAAAATTGCAGTAAGTTCAGATTACACAACAGAACAAGGTGGCGGTTCAAGAATATTTATTCTTCCGTTAAAAGGTGGTGAAGCAAAGTTAATTACACCAAATGCACCAAGTTATTTACATGGCTGGTCTCCTGATGGAAAAGAACTGGCTTATTGTGCATTCCGCAATTCAGATGGAAAACAACACGTTGATATTTATACAATTTCTGCAGAAGGCGGAGAAGAAAAACGGCTTACTACAGAAGGTTTTAACGATGGTCCGGAATATTCTCCAAATGGGAAACATATCTGGTTCATTAGTACTAAAACAGGTTTAATGCAGCTTTATAGAATGAATACAGATGGTTCTGATATAAAGCAGATGACTTTTGAAAACCGCAACAATTGGTTCGGACACGTTTCCCCTGATTGTAAAAAAATTGTGAATCTTGCATATAGAGAAGGGGATTTGCGTGCTGATGAACATCTTCCAAATATGCAGGTTGAACTTTGGATGATGGATTATGATGGTTCAAATCGTCAGAAGATTTTGGAATTTTTTGGAGGACAAGGTTCTATCAATGTAAATTCCTGGTCGGGAGACAGCAGATATTTTGCATTTGTAAGTTACGATATTCAGGAGGTATAAAAAATGAAACAGAATGTATTGGTAACAGGAACAGGAAGAGAACAGGCTTTAGGATTTGCTTTTGTTCGCCGCTATCTGGAACAAGGGGATATGGTTTTTGCGTCGGTTAGAAAACCATCGGAAGCTTTGGAAAAATTAAAGGAAAAATATCCTGAAACTCTTAATATTTTAATGATGGATATTGGAAATACTGATTCAGTTGTTAAGGCTGCCCAAGAAGTTGCTTCAAAAGTAGATTGTATTGATTTAATTGTAAATAATGCAGTTACAACTTCTCCAGATTGTGGAAAAGAATTTATGGATACAAATCTGGATTATATTGCTAAAGCATTTGATGTTGCTGCTGTAGGTCCTTTACGAGTAATTCAGGCTTTTATGCCTTTACTTAAAAAAAGCAGTCAGACAGCATTTATTGCAAATATTACTTCAGAAGCAGGAAGTATTGGTGCTTGTTACAGAACCAATATGATTGATTATGCAATGTCAAAGGCAGCATTAAATATGGCTTCTAAAACATTACACAATTCATTTAAAGATGATCCAAAAATTAATATTCTTTGTATTCATCCGGGATGGAACAGAACTAATGAAGGAAACGCAAAAGCTCCTTTAGATCCATATGAAAATGCTGAAACAATGCGTCTGCTTTTTGAAGAAAGACGAAATGTAAAAGATGGTGATTTATTTGTAACTTACGAAGGAAAAGTATATCCTTGGTAGTAAATAATCACTATATTTAAAGCGGGAGTTCATATGAAAATTGCGGTTACCTATGATTTTATGACAGGAAATGTTTTTCAGCATTTTGGAAAAACTCAGAATTTTAAAATATATGATGCAGAAAATAATCAGATTTTAAAATCACAGATTATTGATAACGGTGGATTTGGACATCACGATCTGGCAACTTATCTAAAAAATCTGGGAGTTGAAGTATTATTGTTAGGAAACCGTGGACAAGGTGCTGTGGATGCTTTAAGTAATGCTGGCATTAAACAGTATGCCGGCATTGTTGGTAATGCTGACAATGCAGTTAAAGCTTTTTTAGAAGGAAAGCTTATTTTTAATAACAATGCAATGTGTCAGCATAACCACGAACATAAGGAATAGACTTTTATGGAAGAATGTGACCTGCTGAAAGATAAAGCTTGTACCATTCTTCGTGGGAAAGAACAATTTCACTGCCTTGAATAATTTCTTTAAGGCGGTCTTCATTTGTTGTTCCCGCAATTACCTGCATTTGAGCCGGATGTCTTGTTATCCAAGCAGTTGAAATTGCAGTTGTAGAAACCTGATATTTTGCGGCAAGTTCATCCAATGTTTTATTTAATTCAGGAAATTTTGGACTTCCTAAAAAACAACCCTGCCAGTTTTCCATCTGGAATGGAGACCAGGCCTGAATTGTCATATCTTTAAGACGGGAATAATCAAGAACACTACCATCACGGTCAGCAGAGCCATCAGAAGTCATATTAACTTCAAGACCATTGGCAATCATGTTAGAAACTGGAATGCTGAACTGAAGTTGATTAATAATAAGATCCTGTTTTACAGATTTTTTTAAAAGCTCAATCTGCATTGGTTTATGATTTGAAACACCAAAATGGCGGACTTTTCCAGAAGTTTTCAATTCATCAAAAGCAGCAGCAACTTCTTCTGGTTCAACCAATGCATCTGGACGATGGAGAAGAAGAATATCCAGATATTCAGTATTTAATCTTTTTAAGCTGCCTTCAACTGCATTAATAATGTAATCTTTTGTAAAGCAATAGTGAGGGGTTGCAGCTTTAGTATTAATTCCACATTTTGACTGAATAATCAGCTGGTCTCGTTTAATTGATTTATCATTTTTCAGAGCATTTCCAAAAACTTCTTCAGATTTTCCACCACCGTAAATATCTGCATGATCAAAAAAATTTGCTTCCATTTCCAGCGCTTTGTGAATAAAATGGTTCATTTCTTCTGGAGATTTTTCTGCAAGTCTCATACATCCAGGAACAATTGCCGGAACTTTTTGATTTGTATTTCCAAGCTTTACAAATTTCATAAATAATCCTCATTTTTGTATAGAATATATAATCATTTTATTACAGATTGTTGGAAATCATTGAATAAAAATAGTTATTTATCTTACAAAGATTTATTGGTGATTTATGAATAATACTCTTGCGAAATAAGTTTTATGGTAGTAGACTGTGGGTGAAGTGAGTTTATAATATTTATTTGCTAGTTTTGAGGATTCTATTTTGAGTATAAATATTATATCTTTTCTAAGATCTTCAAGAAATCTTTTTCTAAAAAGATTGTTCCACTTTTCTGCATGGTGGATATATCAAAAAAATCGTTTTCATCAGACTCAATTAAAAGACTCTTTATATACTAGTGAATATAAAAAATATATTAACTGCTTAAAAAAAGGAAACAATGTAAAACAGCAATACAGGCAGTTAAAAGAATTTCTTTCCTCATCTTTTAAATTAATATCAGATAATTTAATTCAGACAGATGATACTTCTGTTCCAATTGTTTTTGTTGTTGTTCGAAATGAATTGGAAAGAATGAAGATTTTTCTTGAACATTATCGAAAACTTGGAATCAAAAATTTTATTATTCTGGATAATGGCTCTGATGATGGTACAGTGGAATATCTGGAAAAGCAGGAAGGAACCAAAATTTATCAGATTCTGGAAAAATTTCAAACTCAAAAAAAAGAATCATGGATAGAAAAAATGCTTGCCATGGAAGGTATGAATCGTTGGTGTCTGGTAGTTGATTCAGATGAACTTCTTGATTTTATTGGAAGCGAAAATCATTCAATTAATCAAATTATACAGAAAGCTTCAGAAGCAGGTTACAAACGAATCTGGGGATTTATGCTTGATATGTATTCAAAAGATCCTCTTTTTACGCAAAACAATTTTAATCTTTCAATGATAGAGAATTTAAGATTTTTTAATAAAAATTCATATGAACTGTTTTGTGTAAAAGGTAAGAACAAAAATGATTTGATTTTTGGTGGTCCAAGAGCCCGAGCTTTTAATATAAAACCGGCATTAAGCAAACAGGCAATTTTTTTCTACGAAGAAAATGTTTTATATAGTAACTGTCACTTTCTTTTTCCAACAGTTAAATGGGGCGAAATTCCATGTTGGTTTGTTTTAAGACATTATAAATTTTCTCCGGCAGATAAAATGGAATATGAAAGACGTATTTTAGAAAAAGGTTTTTATAACAACAGTCAGGAATATCGCATCATAATGGACAAAGTAAAAAGACAAAATGATGGGATGTATTATGAAGATTCTGTGGAATATAAAGATTCAAATTCTTTGAAATGTTTACCATTTATCACAGAAATTCCATGGTAATTGGAGAAGAAAATGAAGCCAAAAAAAATTAAGTCAATAATTCTTCAGGGATATCTTCACGATGCAAATTTTGGGGATATTCTATCTGGTTATTTATTTTATAAAAGATGTCAGAATGCCGGATTCCAGAAAATAGATTTTTTTCAATTCAGAAATTTAGGAATAGGAGATTTTTTCCGTAAGCAGACTGGTTATACCGTAAAGAAGAATTTATTGTCTTGTTTAAAATCAGATGCTTTTGTAATAATTTCTGGTGGCAGTTTCTGGAATGATAAAAGAAATCCTCACGATGCTTTAGTTAGATTTGCCAGATTTATTTTCCCCGCTTTGATTTATCAGTTAAGACACAAACCAGTTTATATTTTAGGTGTTGGCGGAGGTCCTGTAGATACTCTCTGGCTTAGAAAAAAAATGATAAAAGTAATCAATAAATCAAAAATAGTTACTTTCCGTGATGATAGTACTAAAAAAATTTTTGATGACTATGGTGTAAAAAAGAAAACAGTTGTTACTGCCGACACAATGCTTACTATTAGAAAAGAAATGCTGGATCCTTTTGAAGAAAGTGAAAAACTTAACAAAATTGCTGAAGGAAGAAAAAAAATACTTTTGCATTTGCCAGATGGAGTTAATGAAAATTCCTGTGTTGCAGATAAAATTCTTCCTGGATTAATTCAATTTCTTTGTGAACATAAGGAATATCTTTTAGTAATAAGTAATGATAATAAAAGAGAACTTGGAGAAGAAGAAAAATATCAAAATGAAAGAATTCGAATTCTTTTAAAAGATGCTGCATTGAATTTTTATGAATATAAATATCATGACAGCTGGCAGATGTGTTCTCTGATTAATGAAATGGATTGTGTAATTACTCTTAAACTTCACGTTGGTGTTGTATCCTGTGCATTAGGAAAAAGTGTAGTTTCATTTCCTGTCCATAGAGAAAAAACTGATAATTTTTACAGAATGATTAATCAGTCAGAACGCTGCATAAATATGAGAAAACTGGAAAAAGAAATGGTTTATGGACAATTATGCAGATTTATTAATCAGCCGGTTTTTATTTCAGAAGAGTTGCGAACTGAAGCAGAAAAGAATCTTGCAGCATTGGACCAGATTATTGAAAAATAATTAACCAGGTAAAAAGCATGATTGTATGGAGAAAAAATGAAAATCACTGTTGTTGGAATAGGTTACGTAGGTTTATCCAATGCAATTTTATTAGCTCAAAATAATACTGTATATGCAGTTGATGTTAATAAAGAAAAAGTAGATTTAGTTAATAAACGAATTTCTCCTATACAAGACAAAGAAATCGAAGAATATCTTAAAACAAAACCTCTGGATTTAACTGCAACTACAGATGAAAAAACGGCTTATGAAAAATCAGATTTTATAGTTATTGCCGCACCTACTAATTATGATTCAGAAAAGAATTTTTTTGATACTTCAGTTGTTGAATCAGTTATAAATCAGGTTATTAAAATTAATCCAAAGGCTGTGATGGTAATAAAATCTACAATTCCAGTAGGATTTACAGAATATATAAAAAGAAAAACTGGAAGCGAAAATATATTTTTTAGTCCGGAGTTTTTAAGAGAAAGCAAAGCCTTATACGATAATCTGTATCCTTCAAGAATAGTTGTGGGAGTAGACTTAAACAATAAAAAATTAGTTGAAGCGGCAAATGTTTTTGTAAATTTATTAAAACAAGGGGCTTTAAAATCAGATATTAAAACATTAATTATGGGATCTTCCGAAGCTGAATCTGTAAAATTGTTTGCAAATACATATCTGGCATTACGAGTCAGTTATTTTAATGAACTGGATACTTATGCAGAAATTAAACAGTTAGACACAAAATCTATTATTGAAGGGGTTTGTCTGGATCCTCGAATTGGAGATTTTTATAATAATCCAAGTTTTGGATATGGTGGATATTGTCTTCCAAAAGATACAAAACAGTTACTGGCAAATTACAACGATATTCCTCAGAATCTGATTCTTGCAATAGTTGAATCAAACAAAACCCGAAAGGATTTTATAGCAGAAAGAGTTTTTGAAAAGGCTGAATCCTTACTTAAACAAAATAATTTTTACGGTGAAGAAAAACTGGTGATTGGAGTGTACCGATTAACCATGAAGTTAAATTCAGATAATTTCAGACATAGTTCTATTCATGGAATAATGAAAAGATTAAAGGAAAAAGGGGCTGAAATTATTATTTATGAACCTGGCATGGATGACGGAGACATTTTCTTTGGAAATCGAATTGTAAATAATTTAAATGATTTTAAGAAAAAGTCAGCTCTGATAATTGCAAACAGATATGATTCCTGTCTGTACGATGTAAAAGAAAAACTTTATACAAGAGATTTATTTCAGAGAGACTAGTCAGATTCTTTTTTCATACTTAAAATCCATAAAAGTCTTTTTACCATTTCGGGAAGAATTTTATGAATCAGTTCAGTATTTTTATTTTCCGGATCAATACATACAATTTCTTCCATTAAATCACTCATAACCGGAGGAAATGTATTAAAAAGCTGAATTACTTCTTTTTGAGAATATTGTTTGTGTTGTAATGGAGGATTATTTTTGGACAGTTTTTCTTCCGGGTAAAATTTGCAGGGTTTAAAAACCGGCTGGCCATTCTTTCCAGAGTTTGCGCAGGCTCCAAATAACCGGCAGATGGAAGGGCGACCACCATAAATTGTACAGTGAAGGGGAGAATCTTCATTCCAGAATTTACAACCTTTATTTTGAGGAAAAGGAAAATCACCATCACAAACTTTTATGGCAACATCCTTTTGATTTTCAATAAGCCAGGCTGCCATATATAATGCTTCACTAATCAATAAATCAGGTTCAAAATTTCTACAGCACTCACCACAATTATCTGGACAAAAAAAACTGGATTCTTTGTACCATTTATTTTGTTTTTCCTGAATGTTCTGGTAACACTTTTCAATAGAACTGATAATTTCTGATTCCAATGTTCCTTCAAGTTCGTTGATGATTTTTAACATAAATTCCTTTCAGCAAAAAAAAAGAGGTCGTAAACATTCCTCTAAAGACACAATTGTCCTTAGAAAAATATTTACGACCTCTTTGCCGTAAAAAACAGAATAATTACCTGAAAAAAAATGGTCAAGTAGGCTTAAGATTTAAAAATTAAATTTTGTTATTTTCAGGGGAAGAAAGAATTGTAGGATTTGATCCTGATTCAAGTAAATATGAAAAAGGTGAATACAAAATAAGACTTTACTACAAAGACCGATGTATTTATAAAACAAGTTATTTTATAAACTAGAAATTTGACAATATTAAATACAAGGAATATAATAAAATTCCCAATTTAATAAGTTAATAGCAAAAAGTTTCTCGATTAGTTAAAAGTGTGTTTGATTATTTTTATTACGTAGAAAGAGGCTGATTATGAGAAATGCTATTAAACTTCTATTTATAAATATTATTGTCCTGTCTTTTACTTCTTGTTCCGTAATGATTAGTGATTTAAAAAACTGTACTAAAGGTTCAGTTTATATTGTTGAACACTATCAGGAAATTACAGCTGAATACAGAAAAACTGAAACTGGTTATGAACAGACTAATCTGGTAAAAGATGAAAATGATAATCTTGTTCCAGATTATGTTCTTTTTGAAACTGAAAAACTTCACGGCGAACCAGAATCTTTAACTGAGGCTCTTCCAAAATCATATACAGGTTTTAGTTCGCAGCCTTTTGAACAGCAGTCAATTGAAACAGATGGATCTACAGTAATTAAAATCTACTATAACCGTAATGATGTTACTCTTACAATTTCCATTGGTGACGGAATGTGGAATTATCTTCAGAAGAAACAAGACGATTCTATCCAGGAAGATAATACAGACCGTATTTTTACAAAGAAATATGGTTCTTTAACTGGTTCTGATATTGCTGATTTGTTTGCTTCTGCAGGTAAAAAAAGCTGTGTTTTAACAAAATTTATTCTTTCAGATGGTAGTAATATTTCAGTTTTACCAGATAGTTTCCCAGCAAACGATGAAACTTATACAGCTGTTTGGGAAGAAGGAAAACCTGCAAATTATAAAGTCATTCATCATTTTGAAAAAATTGAATGTACAGATAGTACAGTTGAATCTGATGAAAATTATGAAGTTAATTCTGACTTAACAAATATTATGCAGGGTGTTCCAGAAATGGAAACTGAAACTCAGAGTTGTGTTGCTTCAATTCCAGGTTTTACTGCAAAGCCTCACTCGGAACAAGAAATTTCTTCCGCTGGTTCTACAGTTGTAAACATTTTTTATGTAAGAAATCCATATACAATTACAATTTCTACAGATGAAGGCCTTTGGAATTATGATGAATGGAAAGCTGATAAATCAAATGTAACTCAGAATACAGCGCCAAAAAACCTAAATGGAAAATTCGGATGGACAATTGACTGGACAGTTCTTTCATCATTAAAGAAAACTGGAATGAATCTTGTTTCGTTAAAAAATGATGTAACTGGTGAATCAGTAAAACTTGAAAAACTTCCAGATTCAATTCCTGCAATGAGTCTAAGTTATACTGCTCAGTGGAATAAAAAATCTGCCGTTTCTTATGAAGTTAAATTCTTAACAGAAAAAGCTGACAGTACTGATTCTGAAGATACAAATAATTATGTTGTTCATAGTTATGACAGAAGTTTATCTGGAACTCCAGAATATTTTACAGAAGCTGTGGCTAAAGAAATACCTGGTTTTACTGCTAAAGAAATTGTTCAGGAAGAAATTAAAGAAGACGGAACTACAGTTGTAAAGGTTTATTATGTCCGTAATTCATACAAAATTACTTTTGATTTAAATGGCGGTTATTGGAATTATATTGATTATAGAGATGATAAATCGTTAACTCCAGATTCAGTTTCAAAAGAAATAAACGGTAAATATGAATCAGAAATTATTCTTCCAGATTGTAGTAAAATTGGAAAGCGAGCAAATAATTTCTTAGGCTGGAAAGTTACTGGTGATTCAACTCTTTATTCAAATGACGAACTTTCTTTGAAACTTGAGAAATATGATTCTAAAAACCTGATTGTTCAAAAAAAAAAAAAAAAAGGAACTGGTTATGAATATAC
>X394_Przewalski_horse__coassemble_140_pt1 | contig 10073 bp, 5 predicted proteins | sample X394_Przewalski_horse__metabat2_high_PE_006 | metagenome-assembled genome bin X394_Przewalski_horse
CTATAAGCAGACCAGTCGTCCATAATTTCCTGAATTGAATCTGACCCCTGTTTTGCTCCATCTGAACTTTGAAATTTCATATTGCGGCAACCCTGGAAACAATCTTCAATAATTCTCTGAAGAACCATTGTAACTTGAAGAGGATTTTCTGGAGAAAGAACATTAAATCCATCTGCGAACTTGTATAAAGGATTAAAATATGGGTATAAATCAGGATGTTCTTCAAGACGGTCAAATCCTGCCTGTGGGAATAACTGATTTAATAATTTAAGTCCTGTTATTACGGAAGAATCTTTAATACCTTTCTGTGGTGGTGCAAATTTCTGAGTTTTATTTTCTTTCTGTTCTTCTTTTGCTTTATCTGGAAGAAGAAGATCGAATTTGTGTAAACCTACAAATTTGAGAATTTCTGCAACTTTGTTTGAAAAGAAGGCAGGGTATACTTCAAAAGTATCACAGCACATTCTCATTAACATCGGATAAAGTTTTTTAATGATTTCTGTATCAATGTAAAGCCATTCTGTAATAGCCTGTTTTGCCATTGTTGAAAGCTTATCTTTAGGAGCATCCGGATATGCAATTTCGTCATTATAAATTTCTTTAATAAGTTTTGGAATTTTAGAGTTTCCATAATAATAAACAGTGATTAAAGGTTTATAAATTGTTTTGACAAAATCTGTGAAATCGCTGACTAAAACAGGTGCTGGCAGTGATTGTATAATTGCAAGTTCCTGTTTGATTGGTGCCATTCCCCATTCTGCAATCATTCTGAGAAATTTAAATTTTGCTTCTGTTCCGTTTACAATTTTTGCTTTGTATGTTGCTGGTGCAATCTGAATTAAAGTTTTTGTAACAGTTGTAAAAGCTTCCATGTGTTCCAGAGATTTTTTTAAGTGATAATTATAAAAATCTGGAAGAACTTTTTCTGTTCCATTTTTTTGAAGTGTACGTAAAAAGTTAAAAATTCCGTAATTTGGTTTTATTTTGTATTCAGTTGACATCATAAGTTTGTCAATCTGTGCATTTAATTTTTTAGATACAACAGGCAAATCTTCCCTTATATGTTTTTTCTTTGCTGTTGCAACCCCGACTCCCATTGAACCTCCCGATGATGATGAGCCACCACTGCTTTCTCCTCCACTGGAAGAGTTTCTTACAATTCGTCCTGTATTGCCTTTAGGTGCACTTGAGTTTCCTGAACTGGAACGTTCATACATAACTTGTCCACCTAATTTTTTTGCCATTGTTTCTGCTTCGCCAGCTTCAAGCGCTCCAATATTTCTACGGGTTTTATCTAGGGTTCCTGGTTCCCAATCAGCGGTTCTGTTGATTTCATCACTCATATTAAAATCCTCCGAAAAAATATTTTATTTTTAGCCTTACATTCGGACATTGTTTTTGTTTATTATGCCAGGGAAATTTTTCAATATAATTTTTTCTCCCTCTGCAGTTAAAAGAACTCCTTCAAAAGTTCCATAAATTTTTGTAGTGTATGAACGGAATGCTATAACATTTAAAATACGTTCATTCCTTGAAATTGGGGTAAAGGTTAAGTCTACCATATTTTCTGTATCTTGAATAATCCAGTTCTTGTCATAGCCAAATGGATGGGTGATTACAACGGAAGGTAATGCTGTTTTTTCTCCGTTTACAACAAGAATATTGGAATTATATTTATCAGGATCAGTGGAATCTAAATTAGAATTGCCAAGTTGAAAAATAATTTCCTGATTTTTTACAGTTCCAATTCCCCATGCAATTGTAGATTTATTTCTTTGTTTATAATAACCTCTGCTGGACATTAAAAGAGCAAGGCCGGGTTTAGGTTCGGATGTTTCGTTATTTAGAGAAATATTTCCCTGTACATTCATTGTACAAACCCATGTTGCATTGCATCTTGAAGAAATTGGCGATGGATTTACAAAAAGGGAATCTGTATGAGAAGAGGAATTTAATGGTGAAAAGAAAGAGCCTTTTGCTGAAGGTCTTGCAGAATCACCTTTAACGTTGAATTTCATTGCCAGATGCTGATGATTTCTTCCCCAAAAAACTTTTATATATCTGTTTTTTTTATAACTGGCACTTATTCCTTCTGAAGTTTTTTTAGAAATAAGACTGATTCTTGGAGATGTAAAAGTATGATAAACCAGTTTTTTTCCAGTTGTTTTATTCCAGAAAATCAGTTCAATAATACCGAAGATTTTATAATCAAAAAATTCGGTCATTCCAATATATTCTTCATTTGAAAAAACATATGCTAACCGGCTTTTAATTTTAAGTTGTGTGAGAAAGGATGGTAGTGGAAGACCTGCATAAGGTGCCCGCATACCATTTATATCTATTTTAGATGATACTCCGTCAAAAGTTCCAAAACAGGCTTTTCCGTTATTAATAATCTGTTCTGGTGCTTCTGTGAATTTCCTTGAATACATTCTTTAATTATAAACTATTGTAGGATACTTGGCAAACAGTAACTTATAATATGGAAATAAAGCTTTCAATTAACAATTAAAAAAAACTAGGTTTTCAACTTTTTTATTGTATAATAAATTATATATGGAGGCACAAATGAAAAATACTTTTTTAGATTATGGTTTTTCTAAGGAAGAAATTGAAAATCGTGTTAATGATACTTTTTATGCAATTACAGAGGGTATGAATCGTTTTTATTTTGACGGTTTAAAAGATACATCTTACTTTATGGATACTGGAAATTGTGATGCCCGAACAGAAGGAATGTCTTATGGAATGATGATGAGTGTTCTTATGGACCGTAAAGACATTTTTGACAGAATGTGGAAATTTTCGATTGAATTTATGTATATGGATGAAGGAGTTCTGAAAGGTTATTTTGCCTGGTCAGTTGCTCCTGATGGCAAAAAGAATGCTTTTGGACCTGCTCCCGATGGAGAAGAATTTTATGCAATGGCTCTTTTTCTTGCCGGTAGAAAATGGGGTGATGGAGAAGGCATTTATAATTACACTGCATGGGCAAAAAAGATACTTCATACAGTAATTCATCATGAAATACCAATGTGGGAAAAAGATTCAGCATTAATTCGGTTTGTTCCTGGTTGTGATTTTAGTGATCCATCTTATCATCTTATGCATTTCTATCATTATTTTGCACTTTGGGCTGATGAATCTGACCGTCCATTCTGGAAACGAGCGGAAGAAGCAAGTAGAAAATATCTTGTAAAAGCCTGTCATGAAAAAACAGGAATGAATCCAGAATATGGAAATTATGATGGTACTCCAAATCCATATGGTCCACCAGAAAATCATGGAGATTTTTATAGTGATGCTTATCGTACAGGCGCAAATATTGGTCTGGATGTATTATGGAATGGTGAAAACAAAGATTTTTCAAAAATTGCAGATAATTTAATTAATTTCTTCGCTGATATTCCAACTGAAGAATTTATGAAATATAAAATTGATGGAACTATTGTAACTGATGAAAATGGTAAACCTGAAAAAGCTCTTCATCCTATAGCTCTTTTAGCAGCATTAGCTCAGACAACTCTGGCATGCAGTAAAGATGCAAAAGCTAATGCAGAAAAAATTGTACGTCGTTTCTGGAATACTCCATTAAGAACTGGTGAACGACGTTATTATGATAATTGTCTGTATATGTTTGCCATGCTTGCCTTAAGTGGAAAATATACAGCTGAATAAAATAGAATTTTTATTTGAGAAATCTACAATTCGGTTATAAAATTAGGCTATGAAATATTCGGAGGTTAGTATATGTCTATAAAATGCATTTCGTTGGGAGCTGCAGAAGAAGTAACTGGTTCAAAACATATTTTTCAAGTAAATGGCCGTCATTATATGATAGATTGCGGGGCTTTTCAGGGAAAGCGAAAAGAATCTGATAATAAAAACAGAAATTTTTCTTATAACACTGATTTACTTGAAGCAATAATTCTTACTCATGGACATCTTGATCATTGTGGACTTTTACCTGTTCTTACAAAAAAAGGATACAACGGAAATATTTATGCAACACCTGCAACCAGAGATATTGCTAATCTTGTTATGATGGATAGTGCCCGTATTCAGGCTCACGATTATGAATTCTTGTCTAAACAGGCAGCTAAAAAAGGTGAGAAATTTGTCTGGAGACCTTTGTATGATGAAAACGATTGTGTAACAACTGCAAATCAGATTATTTCACTTTCATATAACAGAAAAATGTTTATTTCTCCAGATGTTCAGCTGGAATTTTTTGATGCAGGACACATTCTTGGTTCGGCATTCGCAAATGTTACAATCAATCCAAATCCTGCAGAACCAGAAAAAGAAACCAGAATTTTGTTTACAGGTGATATTGGTCGTAAATGTAAACCAATTATTCGTAATCCTGCTGTAAATATGCCGGCTCCAGATTATATTTATCTGGAATCTACTTATGGAAATAAACTCCACGATAATCATGAAGTTGCAATGAAGGAACTTGAAAGAATTGTTCGTGAAGCATGTGCAAAAAAAGGAAAAATTATCATTCCTTCATTTGCAATTGAAAGAGCTCAGGAACTGGTTTTCTATTTACATCTTCTTACAGATCAGAAAAAGATTCCTGTGATTCCAATTTATGTAGACTCTCCAATGGCCAGCAATGCAACTTCTGTATTCCGTGTTCATCCTGAATGTTATGATGAATCTGTAAACGAAGCTTTCCTTAAACATCATAAAAATCCATTTGGCTTTAATTCTCTTACTTTTACAACCAGTGTAGAAGATTCAAAGGAACTTAATAAAAAAGATGGTCCAATGATTATTATTTCAGCAGATGGAATGTGTGAAGCAGGCCGTGTTCTTTATCATCTTGCAAATGAAATCAGTAATCCAAAAAATACTATAATGCTCGTTGGTTACATGGCTGAAAATACATTGGGACGACGTATTTTTGAAGGGCAGAAAGAAGTTAAAATCCTTGGTGATATGTACCATGTTAATGCAAAGGTTGAACGATGAAACGGATTTAGTGCTCACGCAGATTACAGTGAAATGATTGAATGGCTTAAAGAAATTGATACTTCTCGTCTTAAGAAGATTTTCCTTGTTCATGGCGAAAAAGATCAGCAGGAAGGATTCAAGCAGCATTTAGCAGAAGCCGGTTTCTCCAGTGTAGAAATTGTTGAATCTGAAAAAGAATACGATTTGTAGAAATTTCATTTTTAGAGAGAGATTACATGTTTAGATTCTCATTGAAAAAGATTGCGGCAAATTTATTTTGTGCTTTATTTTTGTGTGTTGTTCCAGTTTTTGCTTCTATTTCTGATGATGCAAGAAAAGCCATAAAAGAATATGCAGGTTATGAAGAACTAGTAAGCCGAGGTTTTAAACTTTCCATGCTGGACAACATTAAATCTCTTCAGGAGTTATATGAAGTTCTTCTTCCATACATGGTTGTGGATGGAAAACCTTTAGATAATGCCCTGTCTTTTGGTGGTTTTAATTTTGCCCGGCATAAGACTATTCATTTTAAAAATATTTACGGAACTATTGGTGAACTTGAAAAAAAAGGTTATAAACCAGAACAAATGTTCTATTATCCTGCTAAGGGAAAAGATATTTACAGAATTGGCGAATTTGTTTGGGAAAATGCACCTCCTGTTCCTAACTTGTGGAATGATATAGTTTATTATGACAGGCCATTTATTGGAAAAAAGATTGCATATTTTTTTATTGGTTCTTTTAAAGAAAATTATTTTAATCCTTATCTTAAAGAGATTCAAAAGAAAGATTCAATTGTTGTTGACTTACGACTGTTTTCCGGAAACTGGGAATATCAAATCTATCTTTTGGGAGAAGCTCTTTGTACTGCAAATTATCAGGGAAAAGTTATTCTTATTATGGATAAAACCACCGCTGGTGAAAGTGGTATAAATAATGCAATTCGCGAGCAATATTATATAAATGGCAGTCAAAAGAAAGCAAATTTTAAATGGATTACAGTTGGTGAAAATACCTATGGAAAACAGGCTTTTATAGCAAATGCAAAGTGGAATTATAAAGTTGGAGACTTGCAGTTTAATCCACTTCCTGTGAAAAAAAATGAATGGGCCTATGGAACAGAAGGGGAAGGTTATTTTCCAGAAATTTGGGCTGTTGGTGAAGAAGATATTAATAAAACAATTGAAGTTCTTACTGGTGAACCTGACTTTGCTGAATTAACCAAAACAGTTTCTTTATGGCGCAAATATTTATGTAGCAGGGAAATGCTTTTAGGGGACTGGAAATTACAGTTGCCGGAGTCTGTAAAAAAAATAAAATCCAATGACGAATACAATAAAACTGTATCAGAACTAATAAATATTACTATTGAACTTAATTCTGTTATTGGTAAAAATCGGGATTCTTTATATCATATTGGCGGATGGTATTTTGATTTACCAGAATCTGCAAAGGCTGAAAAGAAATCAGATAACTTTGTGACTGCCTATAAAAAATGGGTAGAAGCAAGAATCAAATTAATTTCTTTTATCGGGGAACATACAGAAAAAAAAATTAATTACTGGTTTGATTATCCTGACTGTTTTTCTAACTGCAGTTCATTTACTACGTATGCTGATTACTTTACAAAATGGATAAATAAACGCCTTGAATGGTATAGTATTGCAGTTAAAAATAAATCACAAATCTATAATCCTTATATTCAGTCAGCTCCTTGTGCAAAGGTTACAAAAAATATTCAGGAATATTGGTTAGCATTTGAAAAACAGATGGATGCTGAAATAAGATGGGTAACTTTTCTTATAAACAATAATGAAAACAGTAATATTTATTGTCTCAAGACTCCAGATTGTCTTTTAAATTGCAAATCCTATAAAACATTTGCGGATTGCTATTCAAAGCTTCTTGATGTTCATATAAGCTGGAATGACTTTTACATAAAAAATCTGGAAGGTGTAAATTATACCTGGTGGGAACAACCAGAATTTTTTACATCATTTAAAAATCCTGAAGAATATACAGACTATTATGTCAGATGGTTTAATCTTCGCCTCTGGTGGTGTGATATACTTGTCAGAAATCAGTATGTGTTTAAGCATAATAATATTCCTGTATGGAGTGATGCTCTAAAAGAAGAAATTAAAGAATGGAAAAATCCGGAAAAACATCTTGCAGAACTTACAGCCTATCTTAAAAATCTGGAACCATGGATAGAATATTTAAGTCCCCACACTTATGTTATTCCAAAAGATATGGGAATGGCAGAACTTTATGGAAATATGAATCGCATTTCAGAAAAAATTGGTCCTGATTGCAGTGCTGTTCCAGAAAAAATCCGTAAGTTACAAAAGACAAATCCAGAAGAATATGTTAATCAGATGGTTGATTATATTAATAGTGTTGCAGAAAACGACTTTGAAAAAATCAAACTGGTATTTGACATTGAACAGATTATCTTAACTTATGACTATGAGACTTTCGACAATGATATGAAAAAAATCAATGCGGCAAGAAAAGGTGTTGGTGAAAATTATGAACTTTATATAAAAAACTGGAACGAGCAAAATAAAAATAATACGGAAAAACGGGCAAAACAGGATTGGAAAACTTCTATTTCAACCGGAACCTGTGTGTGTGAAGGATATGCCAGGGTAATGCAATATTTCTGTTATAAACTGGGAATTAAGTGTGATATTGTTTCTGATCCTGATGATGATATGATGTTTGTTCCGGGGCATGCTTGGAATATTGTTCAGATTGAAGGAGAAGATTATTTCCTTGATGCAACCTGGGGGCAGTACTGGCTCTTTAATGATCCTGAATACTTTGTAAAAGGTGGTCATTTCCCAGAAGAACCAGAGCAGCAGCTTATGAAAAATCCAATTACTCTGGATGAGTATAAAAGGATAAAAAATTACAAGGGAAATAAATAAAAATAATTATTGACATTTTATATAATTGTAATTATTTTAATATTGTAATGATTACAAATAACAGTAATTTTTATATTGTTTGTACTTATCTTCCCTTGAAGAAAGGGGGATTAAGTATTATATTATAGTAAAGCACTTTTATAGTACTTACATTTTAAAAGAGGTAAGAATAATGGCTACATTAAGACCAGAATGGGAAGGATTTAATCCTAAAGGTGCATGGACATCAGAAGTAAATGTTCGTGACTTTATCCAGGCTAACTATACTCCATACTCAGGAGATGAATCATTCTTAGCAGGACCAACAGCTGCAACAAACAAATTGTTTGATGCTCTCCAGAAGTTGCAGAAAGAAGAACACAACAAAGTTTCTGTAGGTAAAGACGGAAAAGAAAGAAATGGTGTTCTTGATATGGATACAAGTGTTGTAACAAGTCTTACAGCTCACGAAGCTGGTTACATTTGTCCAGAAGGAAAAGAACTTGAACAGGTTGTAGGTCTCCAGACTGACAAACCTTTAAAACGTGCATTCATGCCATACGGTGGTATTAACATGGCAGTTCAGTCATGTGAAATGTACGGATACGAAGTAGATCCTGAAATCAAAAGAGTATTTACTGAATACCACAAAACACACAATGACGCTGTATTCGATGTATATTCACCAGAACACAGAGCTGTACGTTCAGCACACATCTTAACAGGTTTACCTGATACATACGGACGTGGTCGTATTGTTGGTGACTACCGTCGTGTTGCTTTGTACGGTATTGATCAGTTGATCGCATACAAACAGGAAGATTTTGCTAACATCGGTGATGGAACAATGACTGAAGAAGTTATTCGTCTCCGCGAAGAAGTTGCAGAACAGATTAAAGCCCTCAAGGGTATGAAAGCAATGGCTGCTAAATATGGTTATGATATTTCTAAACCAGCTACAACAGCTAAAGAAGCTTTCCAGTGGTTATACTTCGGTTACCTTTCTGCTATTAAAACACAGAACGGTGCAGCTATGTCTGTAGGTCGTATTTCTACATTCCTCGACATTTACATCGAACGTGATATGAAAAAAGGTATCTTGACAGAAGAACAGGCTCAGGAACTTGTTGACCACATCACAATGAAATTCCGTATGGTACGTTTTGCTCGTATCGAATCTTATAACCAGCTCTTCTCTGGAGACCCAATCTGGGCTACTCTCGAAGTTGGTGGTCTTGGAATTGACGGACGTTCAATGGTAACAAAGAATGACTACCGTTTCCTCCATACATTGGAAAACATGGGTCCTTCTCCAGAACCAAACATGACAGTTCTTTACTCTCCAAGATTGGATGACAAATTCCGCAGCTACTGTGCTAAGATTTCTATTGATACATCTTCAATCCAGTACGAAAACGATGAAACAATGCGTCCTATCTGGGGTGATGACTACTCAATCTGTTGTTGTGTATCTGCTACACAGACAGGTAAAGAAATGCAGTTCTTCGGAGCTCGTGCTAACTTGGCTAAAGCTCTTCTTTACGCTTTCAACGGTGGTAAAGATGAACACCTCAAAAAAGGTCTTCAGATTGGTCCAAACTACGAACCAATTACATTCGATACAATCGATGCTTCTAATTACAAAGAAGTTGAAAAGAAATACCTTGCTATGCTCGAATGGTTAGCTGATGTATACGTAAACGTATTAAACGCTATCCACTACATGCATGATAAATATTACTACGAAGCTGCTGAATTGGCTTTGGAAGATACAGATGTACATCGTACATTCGCAACTGGTATTGCAGGTTTCTCTCACGTAGTTGACTCACTCTCAGCTATGAAATATGCAAAAGTTCACGTTGAACGCGAACAGTTCCAGGTAAAAGACAAGGCTGGTAACGTAGTTGATACAGTAACTTTAGTAAAAGACTTCAAAGTTGAAGGTGACTTCCCACGTTATGGTCAGGATGATGATCGTGCAGACGAAATCGCTGTATGGTTGCTCAAGACATTTATGAACATGATTAAGAAACACCCAACATACCGCAACGCTGAACCAACAACATCTATCCTTACAATTACTTCTAACGTTGTATACGGTAAGGCTACAGGTGCTCTTCCTAACGGACGTCCAGCTGGTGCTCCATTCTCTCCAGGTGCTTCTCCATCTTACGGTGCAGAAACAAAAGGTTTGAT
>X394_Przewalski_horse__coassemble_151_pt1 | contig 9660 bp, 7 predicted proteins | sample X394_Przewalski_horse__metabat2_high_PE_006 | metagenome-assembled genome bin X394_Przewalski_horse
CTTTAGATTATATTACAACTTCAAATCCATCTGCTGGACTTTACGACCGAAGTGAATTACGGGACATGATAAAATCAGTTTTGTCTGTTGAAAAATTGAATTTAACTTCTAAAACTGTTTATGCAACTGCTGTTAGAAAAACTCAGCTTGGCTATAAATTATTTTCCAGCCTTTTTGAACATGATTATTCCCATTATTTTAAATTAAACGATCAGCCTTCCAATGAGATTGCTACTGATATACTTCTTGCTTCATCTGCAGTGCCTGGTGTTTATGAAACTCAAACTTTACCTGCAGAAACTGTGGAAAATGGACGCCCAGTTGGTAGAGTTTATGAATATCTTGATGGAGGTGTTCAGGCGGCTGGCGGAAGAAATACACCAATAGTTCCAGTTTTAAAACATCCAGAAATTTCTACAGTTTATATTGTTTATTTAATGTCTGAAGAAGAAAAAGATTATAATTTTACTTCTGATGAATTGCAGCGTATGGAAAGAAGCGGAAAGAAATTTATAGAAATTTATCCATCAGAAAGTCTGGGCAATTTTTTCAATGGAACCATAGATTTTTCTCCAGAAAAAGTAGCTAAATTAATTGATTTAGGATATTCAGATGGAGCCGCTATTTTCTCAAAAATGGGATATTTTAAGGTTCCTCCTGCTTTCAGATAACAATCTGCATATTTTGTGAGTTTTTTTCACTTGTGAAATAAAAAGTCTCTCTTTACTATTAAATAAAGGGAGATTTACTATGAAAAAATCAATTATTCTTATAACAGCTTTATTTTTCCTTTCATCTTCAATTTGTTTTTCAGAAAAAAAATCAACTCAAACCATGATGCCTCAGATTAAGATTGAAACTCTTGGTACTTCCAATCCTAAATATAAAAATAAAATGGATTTTGCTACAAAACCTTTTTCAAATACAGTAAAACTTAACAGCATTGGAAAAGATGAAGAGAATTTTTATAAAAATTGTCCTTCTCCATGGACAGAAGCTTCAAAAATTACAGTAATTGATGAAACCGGAAAAACTGTAATCAATGGAGATTCTGCAAAAGTTAAAGTCAGAGGAAATTATACTACCTGTTCCGAAAAAAAGCCTTTTAATATTAGTTTTGATTCAAATCATTCTCTTTTAGGTTTGCATGAAGGAAAAAAATATAAAAACTGGATTCTTCTTGCATCCTGGAAAGATTTTTCGATTTTAAGAGATTTAACGGGTTTTTATCTTAGTAAATTAATTGATGAAAAATATTATGCTTCCGATTGCAAACTGGTTGAAGTATATATAAACAATCAATACTGGGGAGTTTATCTTCTTGCGGAACCTCAATCTGCAGAAAGAATCGGTTTAACTTCCTCTAAAACAACAGAAACCGGTTATCTTTTTGAATATGATTATTATGCCAGTGCAATTGATAGATATCTTCACGGCCCTAAAAAACCTTACATTAATGATGAAGAAGATAATTATTTTAAAATTGATGATTGTTTCGATTTTACAGATATAAATGGTGGTTCTCCTGAAAGTCTTCAGAATTTCTATGCAATTAAAAATAAAGTAAATGATAAGCAGAAAAAATTTCTTTCAGATTACATGAATAATCTCTGGTATATTTGTAAAGAAGCAATTGAAAATCATAAATATTATAAATTCAACTCAGATTTTACTCAGGTTGTAAAAGATAGTTCTGCAAAAAATCCTGAAGAATGTCTTTCAAAAATTATTGATCTGGATTCTCTGGTTAATACTTACATTATTTCCGAATTGGCTTGTGACCCGGATTTAAATTATTCAAGTTTTTATATGGATGTTGATTTTGGGAAAAAGGGTAATAAACTTTTGACTTTTGAAGCTCCATGGGATTTTGATTCGGCTTTAGGACATAAAGATCCAAGCTGGGAAGATGGAAATTATACAAGAAATTATATAAAAGGCCTTTTTGCAGCAGATGTAAATGGAATTAATAAAGGAAATCCATGGACAATTATTTTTATAAAAGAACCATGGTTTCAGAAAAGAGTTACTGCAAAATGGAATGAAATAAAATCTAACAAAGTAAAAGACAAACTTCTTCAGAAAATTGATGAAATCAGCAATAATTCAATTAATGTTCAGGCTTTTGCACGAAATTATAAAAAATGGGGAAATATGAATCCTCATGATTTATCTTATGAACTTAGTAAAGAAGCCTTGGCTTGTAAAACTCAAAAAGAAGCTTCAGGAGTATTAAAAAACTGGCTTATTTTCCGTTTTGAAGATCTGGATAAAGCCTTTGCTCAGTTTGGAAAATCTTCTAAAAATACTGGTGTTTCTAAGAAAAATGAAATTTCAGATTTTGCTTATGTAGAACAGTCTGATTTTATGGCATGGACAAATGGAAATCAGCATCAGATAACTGATAATGTAGAACTTGGTGTAAAAGCTACAAAAAAAGGTCTTAATATTATTAAAGTTCACAATCCGGAATTTAAAAGGATAAAAATCAATGTATTTGATGAAACTACACAAACTAAATTATTTTATATAGATGATGTAGATTCCTGCGGTAAAAATCCAATGGATATAGTAAATTATCCTTTTGTTGAAAAAGATCATATTTATAAAGTTACAATGGAACTAACAAAAGAAGACTGGACTTGCTGGCATAGTATTGAAACTTCAGTACGTGCGGTCGGAGGTAAAGGAAATCTTTATTTTGTTCACGATGGTTATACTTATAATCAGAAAACCGGAGAAATTAAATTTAAGAATTTGAAAAAAGATTTGTCAGCCATAAACGACAGCAATGATATTCGGAAAGCATATTTATTTGGGGACAGAGTCTGGGGTAATGATAATTATTTTGACGCTTTCTGGAATTTTACCGGAGATTCTCAATTAAATTTTATAAAAATGTAATGCAAAAAGGTTCTTATCCAGCATGTGATTTCTTTAAAAATAAGAAAAATCGATTTGCTTTTGTTTGTATTGATTATTATGTTGGTGATGTAAAATATAGTTATGTTTTGATAGACGGACAGCTTTAATAGAAATTCTTTTACAGTAGTGCTTTAATTACAGTAATTGTAACTGGCCATAAAATTCGTTATACTATTTATCAACATTTTTAAAAGGACGGAATGAAAATGAAAGCTATTGAACTTGAAAAAGCTTACGATCCAAAATCTTTCGAAGATCGTATCTACAACGACTGGGATTCTAAAGGTTATTTTAAACCTGCATCTGATGAATCATCACCTGTACACTGTCAGTGTGAAAAATGTCAGGGCAATTATACAGTCGTCATTCCTCCTCCAAACGTAACTGGTGTTCTTCACATGGGACACGGTTTAAACAATACTCTTCAGGATATAGTTGTTCGCTATCATCGTATGCGTGGTGATAATACTTTGTGGGTAACTGGTACAGACCATGCCGGAATTGCAACTCAGAACGTAGTTGAACGAAAACTTAAAGCTGAAGGTAAAACTCGTAATGACCTTGGCCGTGAAAAGTTTCTTGAAAGAACATGGCAGGTAAAAGAAGAACATCACAGTATTATTGTAAAACAGCAGAAAAAACTTGGTAACTCAACAGACTGGGAACGGGAACGTTTTACTTACGATGAAGGATTAAGCGGTGCTGTTCGTGAAGTTTTCGTAACTTTGTATGAACGTGGCCTTATGTATAAAGGTAAACGTCTGGTAAACTGGTGTCCTCGTTGTGGAACTGCACTTGCTGATGATGAAGTTGATCATGAAGATACTGCTGGTGCAATGTACCATATTTATTACGAATATGCCGATGGTTCTGGAAAAATTGAAGTTGCAACAACTCGTCCAGAAACATTCTTTGGAGATACTGCTGTTGCTGTTAATCCAAATGATGAACGTTACAAGGCAATTGTTGGCAAGAAAATTAAACTTCCTTTAATTGGAAAAGAAATTCCAATTATTGCTGATGATTATGTTGATATGGCTTTTGGAACTGGTATGGTAAAAATCACTCCAGCTCATGACCCTAACGACTGGGAAGTTGGTAAACGCCACAATCTTGAAGTAATCAATCTTCTTACTCCAGATGGAAAAATGAACGAAAATGTTCCAGAAAAATATCGTGGTCTTAAACCAGAACAGGCTCGTAAACTTGTAATTGAAGATTTAACAGAAGCTGGTCTTTTCAAAGAAGAAGAAAAAATGACTCACTCTGTTGGTAAATGTTACCGTTGTAAAACTGTAGTTGAACCATATTTGTCAGACCAGTGGTTTGTAAAAATGAAGCCAATGGCAGATAAAGCTCTTGCTGCATGGAAAGCTGGCGAAATTAAATTCTTCCCACAGAAATGGGAAAATACATATGAACAGTGGCTCGTAAACATTCGTGACTGGTGTGTAAGCCGTCAGATCTGGTGGGGACATAGAATTCCTGCCTGGTATTGTGAATGTGGAGAAACAATTGTTAGCCGCACAGATCCAGATTGCTGTCCAAAATGTGGTTCAAAAAATCTTAAACAGGATCCTGATGTATTGGATACTTGGTTCAGTTCATGGTTGTGGCCATTCTCAACTCTTGGCTGGCCAGAAAAAACTGCAGATTTGGAAAAATTCTATCCAACTACAGCTTTGGTAACAGCATACGATATTATCTTCTTCTGGGTAGCCCGCATGATTATGGCTGGTCTTGAATTTACAGGAAAAGCACCATTCCATGATATTTATATTCACGGTTTGGTTCGCGACAAGCAGGGCCGTAAAATGTCTAAATCTCTTGGAAACGGAATTGACCCTCTTGAAATTATTGATATGTACGGTTCAGATGCCCTTAAGTTCACACTTGCATTTATGTGTGCTCAGGGACAGGATATTCTTGTTGATAAAGATTCTTTCAAACTTGGTTCACGTTTCTGTAATAAAGTTTGGAATGCTTCCCGTTATCTGCTTGGTAATCTTGAAAGCCGTAACCTTGTAGCTGTAAAAGATTCAGATTTAACAGAACTTGACCGCTGGATTTATGCACGTTTGAATTATGCTGCAAAAACTGCCAGAGAAGCTCTTGATTCATACCGTTATAATGATGCTGCTTCTGCAATGATGGAATTCTTCTGGAATGAATTCTGTGACTGGTATGTTGAAGCAACAAAAATTAATTTTAAGAATGGTGATGAAGCTGAAAAAGATCGTCAGGCAACTGTATTAATGGACATTCTTGAAGAATCATTAAGACTTCTTCATCCATATATTCCATTTGTTACAGAAGAAATCTATGGAAAACTTCCTTTAGCAGATTTAATTGCAACACGAAGTTCTGATAATAAAATTATTACTTCAAGTACATACACTGGCATGTTGATTAATGCTCCATACCCAGAAGCAACTGCAGCTCGTGAAAATGCAGAAGTTGAAGCAAGATTTGATGTACTTAAAGATTTAATTGGAAAGATTCGTGCATCTAAAGTTGACTGTGGAATTGATCCTGCAATTAAAATTAATGTTGCTGTTAAGATTGAAAAAGGAAGTGCTGCTGAAGTTGCCAGAGAAAAAGTTGAAATGATTCAGCTTTTAGCAGGTGTTGCAAAAGTAGACTTTGTTGAATCAAAGCCAGCTTCTTCAATTGGTACTGTAGGAAAAGGCTTTGAAGCTTTTGTAATTGTTGATGAAACAATCAATAAGGAACAGTTAATTACACGTTTCCAGAAAGCTCTTGAAAAAGAACAGGGATATGCAAGAATGAGTGAAAATAAGTTAAACGGTAATTTTGCTCAGCATGCACCTGCAGAACTTGTTCAGGCAGAAAGAGATAGACTTGCAGAAAGCCAGAAAAAGATTGCAACTTTGGAAAGCTATCTTAAAGAATTAAAATAGTCTTTTTATAAACTATAATTATAAGAAAGAGATATTCTGAAAAAAGGAATATCTCTTTTTTTATTTTTTATTATATTGAGAAAGGAAAAAGAGAAATATCTTGATGAAGTAAAACCCTTACAAAGAATCTCCAGAGAGTTTTAACTTTACTGAAGAATAATTTGTAAATTTTCTATAACACAATTTGAAATTTTGTGATATACTAGCCCCAAGGCATATGACAAAACAAAAATATGAAATGAAAACTTTCCGTTCCTCAAAGATGGCAACCGAACAGATGCAACAACTTCGGGACATGAGTTTAGCCCCTTATATGCAGCTTGCTACCGGTTTGATTGGAAAGGCCAGACATGCAGGTGGAAATATGTTCCGCCATCAAATGGATACACTGGCAATCTTAATAGATTACGGTTATATTGATTCAGTTTTATTAAAAGCTTCAGTTGTTCACGATACAGTTGAAGATATTGTCGGGTTTGATAGAAATCTTATTATTAATGCTGATGAAGAAGGGCAGCAGGTTTTGGATCTGGTTCTTGAAGTTACCCGTCGTGATGATGAAGATAAAAAACAGTTTTTACGCCGTATTCTTGATACAGGAAGTCAGAAAGCAAAAATTCTAAAATGTGCCGATAGAATTTCAAATATGATTTCTCTAGGATATGTAACTGATCCGACTTTCATTGAACGCTATTGTGATGAAACTGAATACTTTCTTTTACCAATGGCTCTTGAAATTGATTTTAATATGTATCAGGAATTAATTACTTTAATAGTAACTCGCCGCAGATATCTTGAAGATGGTGGTTATTTTGATGACAGAAAAAAAGTTTCCAGTGGAACAAAATAATTCATAAGTAAAATAAAAAAAACATGTCACTTTTTAAGATGGCATGTTTTTTTTGTTTTAAAACCATTTAATGTAAATAAACGATTTCTTATTTATTTTCTGTTTCTTCTGCTTCAGCTTCTATATTTTCAGAGTTTTCAGTTTCATCTGTAACTTCTGGTTTGTTTTCTTCGTACATTGGCTTGAAAACCCAAACTTTCTGGAAGAAATAAGCCATATAGAAAAGTACCAGCTGAACAAATGCATTAATTACAGTTTTTGTAAATGATGTAAGTTTTAAAACTGTTTCGCTTTCTAATTCCCAATTTGTGAAAAGTTTTAATAAAGATGGCTCTAAAATATTGAACAGATATGGAACAAGGAAGGAAGCAATAATAAGCTTAATAAATGTTATTGTAAAATATTTTGCTGTTTCTGAGAAACCGTTTTTACCGGTTTTGAAAACAAAAAACTTATTTACTGTATACTGCCCTATATGACAGAGAAAATAACAGAACGCAGTTGTAAGTCCATCTGCAAGATCGTGATTTTCCGGAAACATTCTGTTTGAAAACTTAATCAAAAAATAAAATAAAACAAGCTGAAGTAAAGTTCCAACAACAGAAACTGAAGAAAATTCTACAAAATGTATAAATTCTTTCTTAAAATCAAATTTTTCTTTTTTACTCTTATCCTTTTTCATAAACAACAGTTTATATTATAGAAGAAATGTTGTCTACTAATAATTTTTTGCTATTTTTTAAGTAAATTCCCGTAACAGTTATTCTATAAATAAAATTCAGTAGACTATTTTATAGAAATTCATTATTTTATAATTACTAAAATTTTAATCTATTTTTAGGAGATATAACATGGCAGTTAGAGTTGCTATTAATGGTTTTGGCCGTATTGGTCGTTTGGCTTTCCGTCAGATGTTTGAAGCTGATGGATATGAAGTAGTTGCAATCAACGATTTGACAAGCCCAAAAATGCTTGCACACCTTTTGAAGTATGATACAGCACAGGGTGGTTTCTGTGGAAAAATCGGTGAAGGAAAACACACAGTTTCTGCAACTGAAGATTCTATCATCGTAGATGGAAAAGAAATCAAAATCTCTGCTGAAAAAGATGCAGCTAACTGTCCATGGGCAGCTAACAAAGTAGACGTAGTTCTTGAATGTACAGGTTTCTACTGTGCAAAAGACAAGGCTGCTGCTCACATCACAGCAGGTGCTAAGAAAGTTGTAATTTCAGCTCCAGCTGGAAACGACCTTCCAACAATCGTTTACAATGTAAACCACAAAACATTAACAAAAGCTGACAATATCATTTCTGCAGCTTCTTGTACAACAAACTGTTTGGCACCAATGGCTAAAGCATTAAATGACTATGCTCCAATCCAGTCTGGTATCATGGCTACAATCCATGCTTACACAGGTGACCAGATGATTCTCGACGGTCCACAGCGCAAAGGTGACCTCCGCCGTTCACGTGCTGGTGCTGCTAACATCGTTCCTAACTCAACAGGTGCTGCTAAAGCTATTGGTTTAGTAATTCCTGAATTGAACGGAAAATTAATCGGTGCTGCTCAGCGTGTTCCAACACCAACAGGATCTACAACAATCCTTACAGCTGTTATCAAAGGTAAAGATGTAACAAAAGAAGCTATCAATGCTGCTATGAAAGCTGCTCAGACAGAATCTTTCGGTTACAACGAAGACGAAATCGTATCTTCTGATATCATCGGTATGAAATATGGTTCATTGTTCGATGCAACACAGACAATGGTTGCTAAGATTGATGACGATACATATCAGGTACAGGTTGTTTCTTGGTACGACAACGAAAACTCTTACACATCTCAGATGGTAAGAACTATTAAATACTTCTCAGAAAACTGCTAAGTATTAAATAGTATCGTTTGATATTGAAAAGGCTCCTAAGTAATTAGGAGTCTTTTTTTTTGAAGTATTTAATAGTTCTTGCTATAAGTCCAGTAGAATCCTGCGCATTGCTCGGATTCCTTGGACATGTGCAATTAAGTACTTCTCTGATGCATAGTGCGCTGTAGCGCACTAGATAATAATTTCCTTAAATGCAAACGACTGCAGGTCGTAAAACTGCTAAGTTTAGTTTTTAGTTGATAAGAGGCACTTGCAAAAACGCAGGTGCCTTTTTTATTTTAACCAGAAGTACTTAATTGTACGTTCGATAGGCGCGTAAAAATCCTGTGCATTGCTCGGATTTTCTGCTAAGGTAAGAACAATTAAATACTTCTCAGAAAACTGCTAAGTATAAACACTTGATTTAAGTGAAAAAAAGCTCTCGTTATGCGAGGGCTTTTTTTATTTCAACAGGAAGTATTTAATAGTTCTTGCTATAGAAAGCTCAGTCGATAAATCTCCTTCGTGCGTCATTTTATCGATGAACCTAAATGAATGCTAACGCATCCATTTTTAACGGTTCTTCGATTTTAGACGGGTAAGAACAATCAAATGCTTTTCTTGACTAGACGTATTTGTATTGTATGATATTAAATGGATTTTGATAAATTGAAATTTTTATTATGAAAGGAGAGCTTTTGTATGTCTTTTTTAGGTAATATAATCTGGTTTCTTTTTGGCGGATTAATTGGTGCTTTAGTATGGTTTGTTGCCGGTATTTTATGGTGTATTACAATTATTGGAATACCAGTTGGAATTCAATGTTTTAAAATTGCCGGATTGTCATTATGGCCTTTTGGAAAAAGAATTGAACATAGTGAAAAACTTAGTTCAATTTTAATAAATATTTTGTGGATATTAATATCTGGAATTGAACTTGCTGTAATTCATGCTGTAATCGGATTGATTTTTTGTATTACAATTATAGGAATTCCTTTTGGAAAACAGCATTTTAAATTAGCTTCACTTGCCCTTATGCCTTTTGGAGCTGAAGTTGTAAAAGATTAACGGATGAATAAATCAGCAGATTTGCTCTGTCCCC
>X394_Przewalski_horse__coassemble_158_pt1 | contig 9592 bp, 8 predicted proteins | sample X394_Przewalski_horse__metabat2_high_PE_006 | metagenome-assembled genome bin X394_Przewalski_horse
CTTCAACATCATATTCTTCAGAATCATCGAAATTATCTACAATTTTTCCAGAAGGTAAAAATTTTCTAGCACCTAAATATCTGGTACTCCAGTAAGTTTCAGTTAACGATGAAAGAACAACTCCCCGTTTAGGACCATCACTCAAAGCAGAAATAAACATATTGTTTCCAAGATAAATTCCAACATGAGTTACAATGCCTTTACTGGTAGTTTTAAAGAAAACCAAATCTCCAGGTTCTTTTGCATTTTCAAGAACAGGATCTGCGTAATCATACATTCCTTTCGCTGTTCTTGGCAGATTAATTTTTAATGTTTTTTTTGCTATGTAATAAATCAATCCGGAACAATCAAATTTATCTGGTCCATGTGCACCATAAACGTAAGGACATCCTAAATATGTTTTTGATTCAGAACAAAGAGTTTCTCTGGCTTCCCGTGCTTTTTCGACTGGCATTGAAATTGATTCTGCACATAATCTGAAGCACGATAATGAGAACAGAAGGATGAGAATAAATGATAGTTTATTAGTTTTACTTGTTGATTTGATTGTTGATTTTATCTGCATACTTATATAAGTAGTTTATCGGAATAAAGAAACAAAATTTGAATGAAAATTGCTTTACAATTGAACCAATCTAATATATTTTTCTATTATATATAGGAAGATTTTTTTATTTAGGAGATTTTTATCAATGTCAAAGCTTATTAAAAGAAATCCCTGGAAGTTCCTTGATGAATATCGTGGAAAGGACTTTACAGGTGAATGGCCAACATTCCCAGAATTACTTAATATTCAGGTAAAAAGATTTGGTGAACGACCTTGTTTCACTGATTTTGAAGGTGAAAATGGAACAAAACGAACTTTTACATATTCTCAGGTAGTAGAAAATGTAAAGAACTTAGCATTATGGCTTATTGAAAATGGTTTGAAAAAAGGTGATAGAGTAGCTGTAGCTGGTAAAAACTCTCCTGAATGGGCAACTGCATATCTTGCTACTCTTTATGCCAGTGGAGTTGTTGTTCCTATAGCAGATAGCCTTCATGATCCAGAAACTGGAAATATTATTAATGCTTCAACACCAAAATTTGCTTTTGTTGATGATTCTAAAATTCCATATTTGAAAGAAAATTTTAACAAATTAACAGTAAAATCACTTACATCTTCAAGTCTTGAATCTTTTGTATTTGATTTAACTGCATCAAAATCAGTAGATTGGAATGAAGCTGTTGTTGAAAATGATCTTGCATTAATAATGTTTACATCAGGAACAACAGGAAATCCTAAAGGAGTAATGCTTACTCATAAAAATATAATTTCAGATGCGTTCATAGCTCAGACAAATCTTGATATTTATTCAACCGATGTATTCTATGCGTTGCTTCCAATTCATCATGCATACACAATGATGGCTGCTTTTTGTTGTCCAATTTCTGTTGGAGCCGAAATTGTTTTTGGAAAATCACTGGCAGTCACAAGATTGATGAAAGAATTACGGGAAGGAAAAATCTCGATTATGCTGGGAGTTCCTCTTCTTTATAATAAATTACTGACAGGAATTAACAAAGGTATTTCATCAAAAGGTGCATTTGTTGTTGGATTTATTAAGATGATGAGAGGATTGTCATTCTTAGTAAAAAAACTTACTGGTAAAAATATCGGAAAGAAATTATTTAAAGCAGTTCTTCAGCAGGCAAATATTTATACATTAAGAGTTGCAATTTGTGGTGGAGGCCCTCTTGCTAAATCTGTATTTAAACAATATCAGGCAATGGGACTTGAATTTATTCAGGGATATGGATTAACAGAAACATCACCAATTATTGCTTTAAATCCTTGTGAACATTTCAAAATAAAATCAGTTGGAAGAGATTTTTCTCCTTATGAAGAAATTAAAATTATTCCGGCAGATATTGTTGAAACAAAGATAAAAGGTCATTTAGTTGGAGAAATAGTTGTAAAAGGTCCTATGGTAATGCAGGGATATTATAATATGCCGGAAGAAACAGCAAAAATGTTTACCGAAGATGGATTCTTAAAAACCGGTGATCTTGGCTGGATGGATGATGAACATTATATCATGCTTTGTGGGCGTGCAAAGAATTTGATTGTTACCAGTGGTGGAAAAAATGTATATCCAGAAGAAATCGAAGATGCATTCCAGTTGTATTATGACATTTCACAAATTACAGTAAGAGGATACTATAAGGATGGAGACGAAACTTCTGAAGAAATTGAAGCTCTTATCTATGTCAATGATGATTTGTACAAACGTTTAGGACTGACTAGAAGTGCAGAATTTGTTCAGAAAGAGGTTTATGCAGAAATAATGAAAATTGTTGGAAAAGTAAATAAAAATCTTTTGAGTTATGAACAGATTTCAAAAGTTTCGATTCTAAAAGAACAATTAGAAATGACTCCATCACAAAAAGTAAAACGTAATTTTGTTGCAAAAATATATAGTGATATAAAATAGAAAAAAGCAGCCTTCGGGCTGCTTTTTTTATAATCAAAATTAAAGTTTTTTTGTTACAACAACAGAATTGTCTGCGTTACTGTAAGGAGCAGGAATGTATTTATCTGCATTCCAATCATTTTCCCACTTACTTCCATCAAACAAATAACGGAATTGATATTCTTTATCAACATCTAATTCAATTGATACAGAAAACGAACCATTTTTAGATTTTTTCAGTGGAGTATCTGTGCTACTCCAACTATTAAAATCACCCGCAATATTAATTTGGTTTGCACCTTTTGCAGCTTCTGCAGAAACCGTAAAAGTTACAGTACATTTAGTTTTATCTTTTGAAAAAGACTTTTTTAATGCCATATCTAAGAACCCTCTAAAAGTTATTATTAGTACATTTTTAATTAAACGCTCTCATTCCGTGAATGAATTGTTAGCAAAAAATAAGCGTGTGTTATTTATACAATATTTGGAAGTTTTTGTGAAGAGTTACATAGAAATTGGATGGGGATGAGGGGGACAGGCTAGGTTACAAAATAGTGCTAGAGGGGACAGGTCAAATCAAAATAAAAAAATATTTTTTTCCAAAAAAGTGTATTTTTTCTATAACTAACAACTATATTACATATAGAACTTACTATCGGAGATTTTATGAGAAAACCAAGGGAATATTGTGAAGAAGGCTTATATCATACATATGCAAGAGGAATCAATAAGCAAAATATCTTTTTTGAACGTGAAGATAAAGATTTCATGTTAAAATTAATCTATAAATATGCAAAAAAATATAAGATAAAAATTCATACTTATGTATTACTGGATAATCATTTTCATTTAGAGATGAAAGATCCTCATAAAAATCTATCAAAATATATGGGATTAATCTGTTCTCTTTATGCAAGATATTTTAATAAAAAATACGATAGGATAGGGCATCTTTTTCAAGATAGATTTGGGAGTAATGTCGTTAATTCAAAAAAGAAATTCCTGGAATGTTTCAGGTATATTTTACAAAATCCAGAAAATGCAGGAATTTGTAAAGCGTCAGAATATGAATGGAGTAGTTATCATCTTTATAAAGATAAAGATTCACCGATATATAAAGATTTATTGTTTGAATATCTAGGATCTATTGAGAATTTATATAACTATGTGAAAGAAAAGGCTACCATGGAGTTTATAGATTTAGAATTAAGACCTTCTGAAAAAATTGAAGCTTGTATTAACAAAATGCGAAAGATTCTTCACAGGGAGAATACTCTTGTACCACCTGATTGGTCTAAAGAAAAAATAGGAAAAGAAATACGGAAATTACGTAAAGCTGGATTCTCAATTAATATAATTGCAAGGTATACAGGTATTAGTAGAGGTATTATTCAAAGAGTATAAGGTCTAGAAAGAAATAGAAACACAAAAAAAAGCTGCAGTTATATGATGAACTGCAGCTTTTTTTTGTGTTGAATAATTGATGTTAATAATCATAGATATGATAATTAAATATTATGGAAGCCTGTCCCCTTTGTCATATTTTATATTTCATGCCCTGTCCCCCTCGTCACAACTTGCCATTTTTTTTTCATTCCACTATATTATTCATGAAACTTGTTTATTAGTTTCGTTCCGCCGATTTTTCCAAATTGCAGAGCGGAAGCCATCTTTGTATAAAGACTGGCAAATCTTGCTAAAGAGGAGAGCCCTAAAATGGACGCTATCTTAAACAAAAATCCAAAACATTATTTATTTACATCAGAATCAGTAAGTGAAGGTCATCCTGATAAATTGTGTGATCAGGTTTCTGACGCTATTCTTGATCGTTGTCTGCAACCTGATCCTAATGCTCATGTTGCCTGTGAAACTTTTGCAACTACTAATTTTGTTTTAATTGGTGGTGAAATTGGTTTCCAGAATCAAAATCCAGAATTACCAGAAATTATTAGAAAAGAAGCAGAATCTATTGTCAGAAATGTTGTTAAAAATATTGGTTATGATGCTGAAGAAAAAGGTTTGAACTATAAAACTTTTGAATTTATGAATAGATTGCACGCTCAATCTTCTGATATTAATCAAGGTGTTGTTGGAAAAGGTCTTGAAGAGTATGAAGGTTTACAGGGTGCCGGGGATCAGGGCATGATGTTTGGTTTTGCTTGTAACGAAACTCCCGAATTAATGCCAGCTCCATTAATGTATTCTCATAAATTATTATTAAAAGCAACAGAATTAAGAAAAAAAGGTGAGATTAAATGGCTTCGTCCAGATTCGAAATCTCAGGTAACAATTGAATATGAAGGTCACAAACCTTTAAGAATTGATACAGTTGTAATTTCTCATCAGCATGATGAATTTGTTGATGGAAAAAAGCTTCTTCATAGCGAAATTGAAAAAACAATCATTGAAAAAATAATTAAACCAGTTCTTGAACCAACCGGTCTTTTGGATTCAAATACAAAGTATCATATTAATCCAACTGGTAATTTCGTAATTGGTGGACCTGATGGTGATTCTGGACTTACTGGAAGAAAAATCATTGTTGATACTTATGGTGGTATGGGGCGTCATGGTGGCGGAGCTTTTTCTGGAAAAGATCCTTCAAAAGTTGATAGATCCGCTGCTTATATGTGTCGTTATATCGCTAAGAATATTGTTGCTGCAAACCTGGCTGAACGGGCAGAAGTTCAACTTGCATATGCAATTGGCGTTCCTGAACCAGTTTCTATCATGATTGAAACTTTTGATACAGAAAAAGTATCTGTTGAAAAAATTGAAACTGCTGTAAAACAGGCATTTGATTGTACTCCTGCAGGAATTTCATCAACTTTGGGACTTAAAAATCCAATTTATAGTCAGACAGCTGCTTATGGTCATTTTGGAAGAGATGGTTTTCCATGGGAAAAAGCTGATAAAGCAGATGTTTTAGCAAAATTAGTGAAATAGTTTTTCATGATTTTATTAAATGAAAATGAATTAGATATAGTCTTTTCACGCTGGCAAAAACATAATCCTTCTCCAACTTCTGAGCTGGATTATGTTAATCCTTATACTCTATTGGTTGCTGTAGTTCTTTCTGCTCAGGCAACTGATAAAAGTGTAAATATTGCTACAAAAAATCTTTTTAAAATTGCTGATTCACCAGAAAAAATGCTGGATTTAGGTGAAACTGGTTTAATTTCTTATATAAAAACTATAGGACTCTATAAATCAAAGGCGAAATATATACTTGGTTTATCTGAGAAACTAATTTTGTTACATGGGGGACAGGTTCCCGCAAATCGGGAAGAATTAATGAAACTGCCAGGTGTGGGACGAAAAACTGCAAATGTTGTTTTAAATGTAATTTTTCATCAACCAACAATGCCTGTGGATACTCATCTTCTCCGCATTTCACCCAAAATTGGTTTAGCTGAGGGAACAACTCCAGATCAGGTTGAAAAAAGTCTTTTGGAAAGAATTCCTGAAAGATATTTAACAAATGCTCATCATTGGATTTTACTTCATGGACGATACGTTTGCACTGCAAGAAGTCCAAAATGTGATGAATGTATTATTAGTGATATCTGCAAACATAATTATTAAAATGAATTTTTTTGATGAATATAATTGGGATAAGATATTAAATCTTTATCCGGAAAACAAATGGGATTTGGATAGATATTATAAAATACTCTGTCCCCAGTATCCTGTTTTTTTAGATAAATATATTAAGCTTCCACTATTACAGCGTTTAAAAGGGATTGGACTTCTTTGTGGTACTGATTGGACACCTCTATATAAAAATAGATTTTTTTATTCAAGATTAGATCATTCCATAGGTGTAGCTCTTATAATCTGGAATTTTACTCATGATAAAGCCCAGACAATTTCAGGTCTTTTGCATGATGTTTCTACTCCTGTTTTTTCCCATGTATCTGATTTTAGAAAAGGTGATGCATTAACTCAAACAGCTACAGAATCTGCAAATATTAAATTAATAAAAAACAATAAAGATTTAATTGGTCTTTTAGAGGAAGATTCTCTTTCTGTTGAACAGGTTTGTGATTATCATATTTACCCGATTGCAGATAATGAAATTCCTTGTTTAAGTGCTGATAGACTTGAATATATGTTTCCATCCGGAGCCGCATTAGAAGGCAGCTGGTCTTTGGATGAAATTGAAGAGACTTATAAAGACATTTCAGTTTTGATGTTACAAAAGGGACAGGTTGAGTTAGGATTTAACACTCTGGAAATTGCAGAAAAATATTGTAAGAAGTTTTGTATGACAGGACATGTTCTTCAGCTTAATGAAAACAAACTTACATTACAATTACTTGGCACAATTATGAATCTTGCTGTGGAAAATAATATTCTTACTGAAGATGATTTTATGCAATTAAGTGAAAAAGAATTATTGGAGAAATTTGAAAATAAAATTGTTACAATGGGGACAGGCTTAGCTTTCTCATCGCAAAATTCTCTTTCATATTTGAATTGTTTATACAAAACTTTCAGGAGTATGGATAAAATTGAACATTGCCAATTTAGCCTGTCCCCTTCGTCACATTTTTCTGTGTCCTTAAGTGTAAAGCAGCGTTATATAAATCCTCTTGTAAAACAAAATGGAAAAGTATGCAGATTATCAGATGTATCAAAAAAATCTGCGGAATTAATAAATGATTTTCTTAACTATTCGGATACAGAATTCGGGTGCGTTAAGTTGTGGAAATAAAAGGAAATTGATAAGATACAGACTATGACTGAATTAAATAGCAAACAGAGAAAAATTCTTGAAAAGGCTGCTCACGATTTACAGCCTGTTGTAATTGTTGGTGGAGCTGGTGTAACTGAAGGTGTAGTTCAGATGGTTGAATCATCTTTAGTTTCTCACGAATTGATTAAAGTAAAATTTAATGAATATAAAGACGAAAAAAAAGAATTAACAGAAGAACTTTGTTCTCAGTGCAATGCTCTTCTTGTTCGAATCATTGGTAACGTTGCAATTCTCTACCGAGAGGCTGAAAAACCTGACGATAGAAAATTCAATCTTTAATTCTATACTTTGAATTGGGCAACCTGTGTCTGGATCTCATTTACAACATTTTTATTTCCACTTGCAGAGTCATCAACTAATTTGATTGTATTCTGCAAGTCACTGGTTGCTGCAAGTCCATCTTGAATGGCAGTTTCTGTAGTTTTTGAAGCTTCTACAACAGTATGCATAAATTCTCTTAGACTTTCTGCTTGTGTTGTTTCTGATTCTGCCAGTTGTTTAATTTCTTCAACTGATAACAATATTTCTTTTGCAGAGCTCTGAGTGTCATTTGCTTCGATGCGCTGTTCTTCCATTGATTTTGCAATATTTTTTACCATTTCTGCATTTTCATTTATCTTTTCAGTGATTCCTTCAAATGCCTGTCCAGCTGCTTTTATTGCTTTTACTCCTGCTGAAATATTTACCATCAATTCTGATAATTTTGAGCCAATGTCTGATGCACTTTCAGATGATGAATTTGCAAGTGTATTTACCTGATCAGCTACAACCGCAAAACCTTTTCCAACATCTCCTGCATGTGCTGCTTCAATTGCGGCATTCATTGATAGTAGATTTGTTTGTTCTGCAATTTCCTGAATTACCTGTACAATATTCTGAACTTCATCAAAACTTTCGGTAACTTCTTCCATTGTATTAATTGCATTTGCAACTGCTTCTGTTCCAATTAAACTGGTTTTTGAAAGTTCATCGGAAACCTTCTGTGCCTGTACTGCTGTATTTGCAACGGAATTAATATTATCTGAAATCTGGGTGATTGAATTTGAAATTAATTCCATTGCTTCTGTCTGATTAAAAACCTGTTTTTTTACATTTTCAACTGATTGTACTAATCCTGAAATGTTGTCATCAGCCTGGTAGATAAGTGTATTTTGATTATTACTGTTTTCATGAATCTTACCTAATAATTCTGATACATTTACAAGAGCACCGGAAGCTGAAACTGCTGATTGAGAAATGATTGCAGCTGAATTACTTACTGCATTTGTTCCTTCACTAAGATTCTGAATCATTCCAGAAAGTTTAGAAATCATTGTATTAATTGATGATGTAAGAATACCAAAGTCATCTGTCATTGTAATATCAATTCTGCTGGATAAATCACCACGAACTGCAATATCTTCCAATGTATTTGAAGTTGAAAGAATTCGTTTTCTAAGATGACCAAGAATTACAAAAAGTGGATAAGCGGAAAGAACCAGAGAATATATAAAACAAATTGCACCCCGCTGGAACATTTGTGTAATTCCGTTGCCAATTTCATTTCCTAATGAAAGATTAAAGAAAAGTCCGTATGGAGAGACAAACATATTCATTGCAATGAAATAAATAATTGCAAAAACTACAAGACCGATTGTATTTGAAATATTCATAGTTTTTTGCTTTTTATATTCCAGCATTGAGCGGATATGTAAAAGTTTACGATGTTTTGCTAATCCTCTGTCTAAACCGGTGATTGTAGAAGCCATTGCAATTAAACCGAATCCAACTGCCTGTGCAATAATACATGTAACTCTGGAAGCGTAAAATACATTGCTGCCGTTCATAATTCCTATAGCAACAAGTATGATTTGTCCGATAAAGAATCCGAAAATATCTGCACAAACTGTCAGAATATTTAATTTTTTGTAGCTTGAAAGACCGATTTTTACATCATCATCTGTAACCTGATAATTTTCTGTTTTGATTTTTTTTATAATATCATCAAAAGGTTTTGTAATTAGTTTTGCTATGAGTGCAACAACTAAAAGAAGAACTGTTCCTACTATCAAAGTCATACCACATCCAGACCACATTACCGCCGGATTATCATAGATAAATTTGAGAGCAAACCAACGAAGAAACAAAACATTAATATATGTTACTGGTACTAATATTGAAAGATAAACTAAAAAAACACTCATTTCTAAATTATAAACATAGAAAATATAATGAGCAATATTTTTAAGTAAATTTTAAAATCCTATGAAAGCTGTAACTGATTTTTCAGGTGCCATAATTAGAGTTTGCATTAAAGATAGACCGATTTTCTGACAGGGAAGAAGGTTGAAAAAGATTTTTTGAACATCAAGATTTACATCACCATAACCTGGGCTATATC
>X394_Przewalski_horse__coassemble_168_pt1 | contig 9264 bp, 8 predicted proteins | sample X394_Przewalski_horse__metabat2_high_PE_006 | metagenome-assembled genome bin X394_Przewalski_horse
CGCTTGACGCTAAGGTCGGTATGGAAACTATCATTCCGCCCTTAGAGTCATGCTGATGGTCTGCTTTCTTCCTTCCCGTAAGTTTTTAATTATACATATAATCTAAAACTTTTATGTAACTCAATATTTCAAAACTTACTACCAGTCAGCAATCAACCATGCAGCAACGCGAACTGGTTCGCTTGACGCTAAGGTCGGTATGGAAACTATCATTCCGCCCTTAGAGTCATGCTGATGGTATGCTTTCTTCCTTCCCGTAAGTTTTGAAATATACACCTAATCTAAAACTTTTATATTTTATTTAGATTTATTATCAATATCTAAAAGTAAATCCATATTCAAGTCAGAGCCTGTATAATGAATTACAACCAGATTTCCTGTTTTTTCTGCAACAAGATCTGGAATCTTAGATGCTCTGTAAACAAAAGAATTTGGATTTTCAGAATCCTGTACAATTGAAGGAATTACTTTATATGTAGTTGATGCACCGTTACTTTTTATAGTTTTAAATAAAAAGTAAAAAGTTTCAGTTCGCATTTTCTGCCCTGTATAATATTTTCTGTCACCAGTCAAAAGGAAAGATCCGTCTGGTTCTGTTTCACTAAAAAATACAGTTGTTAATGAATCATTAATATTATAGCCATTAATCTTAAATCTTAAAATCGAAGGATTTCTATAACGGAAATTTTCGCTGTCTTTCTGATGATTTTTGTAATATTCCTGTTCATCTGGAGTAGAATTTTTCTGCTGATTTTTTAATTCAGTTAAACTGGTTAAAATCTGCTGCAATAAAACATCAGTTGAAGAGGTTGATGAAAAATTTGTTCCAAAAAGTCCTGAAATATTTTTGAACATTCCAGAATCATACAAAGAAGTAATATCGGAAGCAGACAAATTGTTTGTTGATGAAATTAAATTTGTAAGCATATCTTCCGGTTTAACAGTTGCATCTGATAAAGTTGCAGTTTTTGTAGAAGCCGACGATTCTTTTGAAGTATCAGTTTTCTGACGGTTTGTATATGGAAATGTAAATTTTGGCATTTCCGGATGATAATGAGGACTTCCAATTGTTGGCATTGAAGGCATGCTTGGCATAGAAGGCATTTCTATAGATTGAGAAAAAAACGGAGCAGCTATAAAAAAAATCAATGCAGATAAAACAGAAGTTTTTTTAATTAAATTACAAATTTGCAAGACTTTCCTCCACAAGTTCCAGACGTTGTGTTAACTGAGCAATTGTTTCTTCAAGACGATTCTTTTCTTTTTCCAGTTTTGATTTTGGATCTTCTCCACGAGCCTTTGTAGACTGAGCTTTCATCATTTCTCTGACAGAAGAAGGACTTTTTCCTCCGTTAAGAAATTCCTGTTCAACAGCAGCACGATCATCCTTTTTCTTAACACTGGCAACAACTTTCATATTATCAAAGCCAATTGCAGGATTCACTTCCACAGCAGAAACTTTACGAATATCTTTTTCAGTATTTCTAGGAAGACACAAAACTCTATCTATATAATCTTCATAACGGATTTCCGCAGCCTGACACAATTCATATGCCTTTGAAAGTTTTTTTCCAAATTCCAGCATAAGTTCACCGTTTTTTGCAAGAAAATTTGTTTTTATATCTTCTGTTAATTCTTTTAATTCAGCATTATTTTCCCATCCGATTGAATAGAAACCTTTTGATTCTGCAATGCCCAGTAAATCACCAAATTTTGCCCAGAATTCCTGAGTATGAACTTTACAGGCAGAACCGTATGATGGATCTGTTTCCTGCTTTTTAATTGTCATAAGATGATGAGTAAACTCGTGAATTGCAGTATAAATCAGCATATTTTCACTTTTAAAATTTAAATTATGAAGAAAAATTTCGTGAGTATCTGGTTTATAAAATCCGTTAACTCTTTTACTTTCTTTTCCAGTTTGAGTAACAGTAAAATCAATTGGAGATTCTTCCAGTTGAAGTAATAATTCTTTAATTTTTTCGTTAGTCATCTATATTTCCTAAAACAAGTTTTTATATAAAAAGTTATTTAAAATAACCAAGTGTATTCAAAATAATTGATCCGGCAACAGTTGCAGCAGTTTCTGTTCTCATAATTCTGTTTCCCATACTGCATCTTACATAGCCAGATTCTTCCAGAAGTAACCGTTCTTTATTTGTCCAGCCTCTTTCACTACCAATAGCAGCCACAACAGATTTATTTTCATCACAAGGATTATTACAAACCAGACATGGAAAATCTTTCATTGCAGCTGAAACCGAACATTTTGGATTAACATTATCAAGACAAAGCCTTAAAGTGTGATGATCTCTCGACGAAGATTCTTCTATGCTTTCAAGACATTCTTTTAAATTCTGATGCATAAATAACTGTGGAACATGGGTACTTCCTGCCTGTATTGTTCCATCTAAAAGCATTTTGTATGCATTTCCTTTTTCTACAAGAGTAGATTGAAGATATGATTTTTCACCTAATTCTGTACCTGTAAGATGAACTTCCTTTACACCTAAAGCCGCAATATCTCTAAGTAAACGTTTTAACTGAATTGGACGAGGAAATCCTATAATCATTTTTAAAGGATGAAGCTGTTTTTCATCAATAGAAGAATCTGGTTCAAAAGAAAAATAAATTAATTCATCTTTTATTGAAGTAATTGTCGCAGTTCCGGCAGCTCCTTCAATAATACCTGCAGTAAAAGAATCTCCTTCCTTTTTATGAAGAACCTTGATTATGTGTTCTCCCCGTTCATCTTTTACGCTCAATGGCTTTTGAATTTCTTCTGAATTAAACAGACAAATGTTCATTATTCAAACCTGTTTCTACAACTGAATCTTTTTAAGAATTTTACAAAGCTGATCTTTTTCAATTAAATCAATTGGGCGGCCTTCAATATATTTGTGAGCACTTTCTGAGAAAGAACCCATTGTTACACAGAAACCGCTGTCACATTTAGAATCACGCATTTTTGTATGGAATTCACGGATATAAATATCACCAATGACTGTCTGAGTTCTATAAAAACGGAAAATCACTTTTGCTTCCCATTTTGCACTTTCAACAGAACCAATAATTTCAATACTTTCAGAAGCAACTGCAACATCTTCAAATTTAACATATCCGTCTGTGTAATATGCAGAAATGAATTTACGGCACAATGCAACAAAATCACTGGTTCCTGCAAGAAGATAAGTCTGAAGATTTTTATTCTGATTCAATTCAGTATAACGGAGAATAAGACTATCTACATCTTTATATCCAGAATGAATGCTCTGAATCTGTTTTAATAACTGAAGACCTTTTGTAATATTGTTAGTTGCAATGTAAGAAGTTGCACAACGATATTTAATCTGAAGTAAAGTTTGTTCTGGAATACCTGGAAGTTTTAAACCAATTTCATAATCCTGAATTGCTGTTTTATAATCTTTGATTTTTTCGTGCATTTTTCCTGCTTCAAGACAAGATAAAGCACCAAACTGTGGATCTGGTCTCAAATGTACAAAAACTTTTAAGGCTTTATCGGCCATTCCACATTCTGACATTGCAACTGCCATATCAAAAAGCAATTCTTTCTGATCAGGACGTTCATCTAATGCTTTTTTCAAGAATGGAAGAGAATCTTTGTATTTCTGGATATTATAGAAAGCTCTTCCTAAAAATTCGTAACATTCAGTTTTTTCTGGAGCAATAAGACGACATTTTTTAAAACAGATAATAGCTTTATCATTTATATTTTTTTCAAAAAAAGAACGGCCCAAATAGAAGTTTGCTTCATAACTGTCCGGATTCTTTTTAGCAGCAATAACAAGACTATTTAATGCATCGTCATATTTTTTAAGATTATATGCGGCAATACCCATTCTTAATGTTGCAGCAGCAACATCAATTTCAGTATGAGCAGTACTTAAATCATAAAGATTTTTATAAACTCCCCAAACCCGTTCCCAGTTTCTCTGTTCAAAATAAACATCACCAACGCCCTGTAAGGCAGAAATATTGTGAGGGTCATGAGCAAGGCGTTTTTCGTATTCCTTAATAACAGCTCCAACACCTTTGCGCTGAATTCTATTATTAGGTTTTCCAGTTTTTTCCTTTGCTTTGCCTCCTTTTACTATAATACCAATAACGATTACAGAAATAGAAACAATTAATGCAATTAAAACTGGAATTAAAATCGATAAATCCATTTCATTCTCCTCACAAATAAATAGAAATTATTTTTTACAATCGGCTACAAATTGAGCAATTCTTTCCATAGCAATTTTAATTTTTTCTACAGAAGTTGCATAACAACATCTTATATAACCTTTTCCACCATCTCCAAAACAAGTGCCAGGAACAACAGCAACATTATACTTCTGGATAAGCTGAGTTGCAAAATCTTCACAAGACAAACCTGTACTTGTAATATTTGGGAACATATAGAATGCTCCTTCTGGTTCAACACATTCAAGGCCCATATCAAGAAAAGCTTTATGCATTATATTACGTCTCTGCTGATAGCTTACACGCATTTTTTCAACTTCATCCCAACCGTTTCTTAAACCTTCTGCCGCAGCATACTGACTGAAAATTGGTGGACAAATAGAATTATATGCATGAAGTTTACAACATTGTGATAAAAGTTCATTTGGTGCAGCAATATAACCAATACGCCAGCCTGTCATTGCAAAAGATTTAGAAAAACCATTAAAAATGACTGCATAATCTTTCATTCCAGGGAATTCACCAATAGAAACATGTTTTTTATCGTCGTACATTAATTCACAGTAAATTTCATCACTTAAACACCAGATCTGATGTTTTTTTACAACTTCTGCAATTTTCTTAAGTTCTTCTGCTGGAATTACTTTTCCAGTAGGATTGCTTGGAGAACAGAACATAGTGGCTTTTGTTTTTGGTGTACAAACTGATTCAATCCGTTCTGCTGTTGGATAAAATCCGTTTACACTGGTATCAAGATGAATTACTTTTGCATCACACAAAACAGAAAGTGGCTGATAAGAAACATAACAAGGTTCACAAACAATAATTTCATCGCCAGGATTTAAAATTGAACGTAAAACTAAATCCAAACCTTCTGAAGCACCAATTGTTGGTAAAATTTCAGTTTTTGGATCATAGTAAAGTTTATATCGTTCAAGATACTTACTGATTTCTTCCCGAAGTTCAATTAAACCCCAGTTGGAAGTATAAGATGTATGACCTTTTTCCAAATGATAAAATGCTTCTTCCCTCATTACCCATGGAGTTGGAAAATCAGGTTCACCAACACCAAGGGAAATAATATCATCGTGACCAATACAAAGTTCGAAAAACTTACGAATTCCCGATGGTGGAATTTCCAGCATTTTATTACAAAATCTATCTTTTCTATCGTTCATTATAAAATCCTTTAATTAAGCCTGCATTTCACGGCTGTCACGTTCATCTTCTACGTAAACAATATCGTTTTCTTTGTATTTTTTAAGAATAAAGCTGGTTTTTGTAGAACGAACGCCATCCAATGTTGAAAGTTTTTCACTGACAAACATTGCTACTTCTCTAAGATTGTTACCTTCGATAACAACTTTTAAATCATAACCGCCACTCATTAAGTAAAGAGAACGAACCTGTGGAAAACGATAAATTCTATCTGCAATAGCATCAAAACCATGTTCTCTTTGTGGCTGAACCTGAATCTGTATTTCTGCTAAAACCTTATCTTTCGCGACTTTATCTTTTTCCGGATTTACAATGGCCGCGTATTTGAGAATTACTCCGACATCTTCAAGCTTTTCAATAATCTGCTGTACTTCTGCTTCAGATTTTTTTGTCATGGCAGCTATATCTGCTACCGAAAGACGGGCATTCTGACGTAATAAGTCAAGAATTTCTTCCATTGTAAAACCTCCAAATCATTATTAAATGATTACTATTTGGATATCTATTCTACATTCAAATGAAGAAATTTACAATTATCCTTTTGTATTCTTAGGATTCCAGCTGCATAAAATAATTGCTGCAAAAATCAATACAATTCCAATTATTTTCAGCACAGACACTTCTTCTTTCCAAAGTAAAAATCCTACAAGAGTTCCAACTAAAGGTTCTACTGTTACAAGAATTGCTGCTTTACCTGTTTCAAGTCCGCTTAAACCGAATGTATAGAAAATGTAAGGTAAAACTGTACAAAACAATGCAATCCCCAGAATAAAAAGACCTGATTTCCAGTTCAAAATTGACGGAATATTCTGAATCTTACAGAAAGGAATTATACTGATGCTGGAAAAAACGAATGTATAGAAAGTTACAGTTAATGAATCATACTTTTTCAATGCATATCTGCTGAAAATTGAATAAAGTCCATAACCAAGACCAGCACCTAAACCAATTATAAAACCTTTTAAAGACATTCCTTTTCCACCGGCAATTCCACTAACAAGAATACAACCGGCAAAAGTCAGAATTAAAGCCAGTAATTTTGGAACAGTTATTTTTTCCTTAAAGAGAAAACGGGAAAAAACAAGAATAAAAATTGGAGAAGTATATAAAAGAATTACAGCAATTGAAGTTCCGGTTTCCAGAATTGTTTTAAAATAACACAAACTGAAAAAAGTAAGACTTACAACTCCAGTTCCAATAAACATCCATAAATCTTTTAATTGAATCTTAAAAAGTTTTGGATTTCTAAAAAGAATTATTATTGCAACAAACAATGCTGATACAGCGCCCCGCAGAAATAAAATCTGCAGAGAACTAAATCCAGCGGCTGTAAGAGATCTCAGAAATATGGAAATAAGACCCCATAAAATTCCTGCAAGAATTGTACAAAAAGCAAACATAAATAACTCTATTTTACCCGATAACTTTCTGGAGCTCCAAGATAACTGTCTGGTAAAATTGAATTTGCAGAAGAAACTACAATTTTTTCAAGAACAATATTTGGAGTTACAGGATAAACTTTCAATGTATTCAAGCCTTTGTTACAATCTGCGTAAACAGTTGAAATTCTTATATTGTTAGTAACATCTGTTCCCCAAGGTTCCTGATTATCACCAACAGCAAAATCTGAATCAACTGCATCTTTTAGAATTTTATCTCCATTTATTTCTGCAATAAACTGAAGTTTGTTATCTTTATAAGCAGGATTTGAAGGATTTAAGAAGAAATCAAAACCGTAAACACCCTCTTTTTCAACTGCAAAAGAATATTCAACAAATGGAGCATTTTTTCCTTTTGTGAAAGCTGATGTAACAGGGAATACTTTTACTGCACCAGAAGTTTTTCCATAATCAGGAAGAACATTCCATTTTTCTCCGTTTAATCCAGATTTTGAATTAACAAAATTTACAGCTTCCATTGAAATATAATCTCCAGTCTGAACATAAGTTCCTTTTGGATAGTTCAATTCAGGAATTTCTGCATCAATTTTTACATTTACACAAAGATTTGCACCGTGTCCGTCATTTGCTTTTATTACAAGAACATCTGTCTTTTTAGAAGATGCGGCAAGTTTTGCTCTGTCAATTTTAAGAACTATTCTTTCCAGCTGAGAAGTTTCTTTTTCAAAACCGTAAGAGTAAGGTATTTTTTCAATTTTATAATCCACAAACTGCTGATTTTCAGGATTTTCTAAACAAACTTCGTAAGTAACTCCCGGATTATAAGAATTAGCAATATAAACGCAAGTTTTTTCTACATCAGGATTTTTAAAACTGTCTGTATAAAGATTTCTGTCTGTCCAATCCTGACCGGTTGTAGTTTTTTCAGAACCATCAACAAAAACAAAGAATCGGCCTTTTCTGGTTGGTTCTACATAAGTATAAGTTGGATAATGATTTTCTGCCTCGCACCAGTGAGTGAATCCAAAATGTTCAGACCATCCTTCTGCATAGAATTTACCATCAGCAATTTTGTCATATTCATCTACAAGAATTTTATCAAAAGCAAGACATTTTCGAACAACATCAGCATAATAATTTGCTACAAGACCACCATGTTTTGCAAACCATTTGTTTTTTCCACTGTACAGCTGCATTCGTAAAACATTCATTGTTCCTAAAGCAGGGTAAATTACCTGAGCAAAAAGTCCTGTATTTGAATCTGAAGAATTTTTTACATGACCTGTATCAGATGAGCATGCTAAAACATTCATAACTTCTTCACTGCTGGCTTTTACATTTTCAGAATACAATTTTCCGGCTTTTGAAATAATCTGTTCTGCAAGTTCAAGAATTTTATCTGATTCAGAGAAATTTACAGGATGGAAAGTATCTGACTGCAAACATTCTGTACGGCGCATATGAGTAAGTTTTGTGTATGTATTCAAAATAAAATTTACATCTTCCCGCTGAGATTCAGATAATGAAGCAAACTGACGGTCTACCCATTCTTTTGTCCATTTCTGAGTTGTATAGTCTTCTGCAGAATATTTTTCGTAATCGTAAGCAAGATCAAGGAAATAGTTCAATGGGAATTCATTGGTCATTACATCACCAACATTTACAATCCATAAATCACGAATTCCAAAATCATAAGCAGCAGTCATTTGTTCCTTAACTTTTGGTAAAGCAGTTGTATTAATCCATTCATAACTATAAGGTGAACCATGATAATCAAAATGATAATACATACCATAGCCGCCTTTGTGAGAACGCATTTTTTCTGTTGGAACTGTACGAAGATTTCCATGATTATCATCACAAAGCATTAATGTTACGCCATCTAACTCAGGATCATCCATTAAACCTTTTGTTTTTTTGTCTCCATAGAAATAAGGTTCAACTTCTTTATACAAGGCAAGCATTCTTGGAACCTTTGTTAAATCCTGATTTACATTTTCCCGGATAAGACGATTTTGAGTTTTAATTACATCACGAAGTAAATCAATATTATCTTTAAGAGTTGCATTCTGCATAATGGCAGTATCAGCTTCACCACGCATACCAACAGTTATTACATTTTCAAATTTTCCGTTTCTTTTTAATCCGTCTTCCCAGAATTTTGTAATACCTTTTTCATTGGAACGGAAATTCCATGCATCTCCGTAAATTGAATCTTTACCACGAAGATAACGATATTCTTCTCCAGCACGGCAACAAGGTTCATGATGAGAAGCTCCCATTATTACGCCCAATTCATCTGCAAGTTCCGCATTTAACAAACTTGGACCATCATCACTAAAACGACCAGACCACATTGCAGGCCACAAATAGTTTCCATTCATACGAAGCAACAGTTCGAGAACATGTTCGTACATTTTTGCATTGAATCAACCAAACC